>BNJS01003843.1_pt1:0-152500 | contig 240191 bp, 269 predicted proteins | sample 8540461 | NCBI WGS metagenome assembly BNJS01 (sample SAMD00202454, study PRJDB9452) | human saliva metagenome | isolation source: human saliva | place: Japan
CGATTCGACCTCGTGTGTGCTTGTATAGTAGAGTAACCTATCCCCTATTATTTACCAGGGAAGAATGGCCATACCATTGGGATAATAATTAAGCTTACTACGAAGCAAACTAAGATCAATGGAACGCCGGCTTTTACATAGTCTGTAAATTTGTATTGGCCAGGACCAAGTACTAATGTATTTGGAGGTGTACCTACAGGTGTACCAAATGCACAAGATGCAGCAACGCCGATAGCCATCAATACAGCATGAGGGTCAGCGCCCATACCTTGGGCAATGGAGATACCGATAGGAGCCAACAATGCACAAGATGCAGTGTTAGACATAAATTGAGTCATAACACAAGACAAGATGAACAATACAGCTGTTGCAAAGTAAGGACTAGGATCGGAACCCATAACGCCGATTACTGCATTAGCAATCATTTTACCTGCACCAGATTGGTCAAGTGCAGTTGCCACTGGCATCATACCAGCGAATAAGAAGATTGTTACCCAGTCAATGGATGTGTAAGCTTGTTTTTCGTTCAAGCAACCAGTCAATACGCAAAGCATTGCGCCAATAACTGCAACCATGCTCAATGGTAAGTTAATACCATAACCTTTTAGGAAATCGCCTAAAATCATAGCGATGATTACGCCTAAAAGAATAAGACCAGAGAATAATTGTTTCTTAGGATCGTTAGAAATATCTTCAGCAGCTACTTCTTGTTCTACGTCACCAGCATCAGTGATTTCATGTTTAGGTAATAAATGTTTACCAATAAGCATCATGAAAATGATAGTAGCGATAGTCAAAGGAACACCGATCCAAGCAAATTCAAAGAAACCAAATGGTTGTTCACCGAATTTAGCCAATGTACCACTTACAATAATGTTTGGAGGTGTACCAACCATTGTAATGATACCACCAATACCTGCAGCAAATGCTAAAGGCATCAATTGGCGAGATGCAGGAATCTTCGCAACAGCACAGATACCAACAACTACAGGAAGTAATGCAGCTGTTGTACCAGTATTGGATAAGAATGCGGACATAGTAGCTGTAACAATCATAATTGCAAGCATTAAACCATTTTCGCTAGTACCAGCATGGGAAACTACTGTTTCACCAATTTTTTGAGCTAAACCAGTATAGAACAATGCAGCACCAACAACGAACATGCCAGCGAACAACACAACTGTACTATCAGATAAACCAGAGAATACAACCTTAGGAGTAATAATACCCATAAGGCCAAGTGTAATAGCACCGCCTAGAGAAGTAATAGCTAATGGAATAATTTCCGTAACGAATAAAACAGCCATGACTGCAAGGACGATTAAGGTTTGTTCCGCAGTACCCATACATCATCATCTCCCTTCAGAGAAATGCACTGATTGTATTAGATGAGATATAAAATATAGCCTACAATACAGATAGCAGAAGCCATCAAGAAAGTTATACCATAACCCTCTTTAGTTTTAGGATAGCCAAAAAATAACGCTTCCCCTAAAAATCCTCGGCGATTAAACCAAGTATATTTAGTTCTACGTTGAAACCATTTGGCCTTTCCTTCATTACCGATAATCAGTGCAGTAATAAAAAATACAATAAATGCCCATATAAAACAAATCAGTATTTTTAATTCAACAGATAACAAGACAATCACCTCTACTATATCAAAAAGCACGAGAAGGTTATTTTGAAAATCATGCTTTCTCCACTAATGACCGATCCGACAAAGCATTTATTTGTAATATACCCCTTCTTTGTATCTTTACATACTATTAAAGGGATTTTTTATTCACCAATAGGTGTACCGTAAAAGGCACACCTTGGTGAATAATTATTAAATTAATGGTTAGACAACATAGCAAGCATTGTACCTGCTGCTACTGCTGTACCAATAACGCCAGCTACGTTCGGCCCCATAGCATGCATGAGCAAGAAGTTTGCTGGGTTAGCTTTTGCACCTACTACTTGAGATACACGAGCTGCCATTGGAACCGCGGATACACCGGCAGAACCAATAAGTGGGTTAGTTTTACCACCGTCAACCATGCTCATTAACTTACCAAATAATACGCCACCAGCTGTACCGCAGATAAATGCGAATAAACCTAATGCGATAATTTTGATAGTTTCTAAGCTTAAGAAGTGTTCCGCATCCATTGTTAAACCAGTACCAGTTGCTAAGAAGATAGTAACAGTATTGATCAACGCATTTTGAGATGTATCAGACAAACGATCAGTTACGCCAGATTCACGGAACAAGTTACCTAACATCAACATACCTAAAAGGGATGTAATGGAAGGAAGCAATAAAGAAATGAAGATTGTAGCAACGATTGGGAATACGATTTTTTCAAAACGTGTTACTTCACGCAATTGTTCCATAACAATTTCACGTTCTTTTTGAGTAGTGAATAACTTCATTACAGGTGGTTGAATCAACGGTACTAAGGACATATAGGAATATGCAGCAACCGCGATTGCACCTAATAAATGAGGAGCTAGTTTAGTAGCCAAATAAATGGATGTAGGGCCATCAGCACCACCGATGATACCGATAGCAGCCGCTTCTTGAGCTGTAAAGCCAAGCATCATTGCACCGCCAAGAGCAGCGAATACGCCGATTTGAGCGGCAGCACCTAAAAGCAATGTTTTAGGATTCGCAATGAGTGGACCAAAGTCAGTCATTGCACCTACACCTAGGAAAATTAATGGTGGGAAGATTTCTTGGGAGATACCTGCACTAATAAGTGCCATAACGCCTTCTTCAAAACCGTTACGAGGAATGTTAGCAAGTACACAACCAAACGCAATCGGACCCAACAATAATGGTTCAAACTCTCTAGCAAATGCCAAATATAATAGGATCAAACCTACAAGAATCATAATAGCATTGCCTGTTGTAAATGCGAGGAACCCGCTATCGTTTATAACGGATTGTATCGCAACAGCAAAAGCCTCCATATGCGTTCCCCTTTCATAAATATAAAATTGTCATATGACGCGGCGCACCCGCGCCATACTACAATACTCGGTATTAACCAAGAACAACCATGTCGTCGCCAGTGGATACAGTTTGGTTAGCAGATACGCGAACTTCAGAAACTACAGCATCATGTGGAGCTGCGATTTCGTTTTGCATTTTCATAGCTTCAAGAATCAACAAAGTTTCGCCTTTTTTAACTGCTTGGCCAGCGGATACTGCTACAGATAGGATTTTACCAGGCATTGGAGCTTTTACAGTTTCAGCACCTGCTGGAACTGGAGCTGCTGCTGCAGCTGGAGCTGGAGCTGGTGCAGGAGCTGCTTTAGGAGCTGCTGCTGGAGCTGCTTTAGGAGCTGCTGCAGGAGCTGCGCCTTTTACTTCATTAACTTCTACATCATATGCTGTGCCATTTACTGTAACATTGAATTTTTTCATCTTAAATTCCTCCAAAATGTGTATGTCTACACAATACTTACAAATTTTTATTTACACATATTAATCTGATAATCCTATCGATTACCGAATTAAGTGACACTGTTAACGAGTACCACGTACGCGACCTTCCATTTTCCAGTTGTAGCTTACAATTGGACGGATGTGCGCAATTTGATCAGCGGAATAACCCATTGCTGATAATGCACCAACGATTACCGCTACTACATCTTGAGATGGAGCTTTACCGTTAGTTGCTGTAGCATTGTTCATTACAAATGCCTCCTAAAATAATATTAACCTCTACCGCTTAAACGACCTTCTAAGCGCCATTTAGCACTAGTTGCTGTAGGTCGAATAGATGCAATTTGTTCAGATGAGTACCCCATCGCCACAATGGCACCTACGATAGCTGCTACTACTTCATCCTCATTTTGAGCGGATGCACTTGGCGTTGCTACAGGAGCTGCTGCTGAGCTGCTACAGTCTGCACTTGCTTCAGGTGCTTTTTTTTTCTTAGTAGGATCGATAATATGCACGATTTGCATCAATACACCTAAAAGAATTAGCACCGCAAACACAACTGTCATATTAATAGCCATAATTAGCCAAGGATTGGTAGTAACTGCTTGTCCTTCCATAATCATTCCCCTTTCTAAAAAATTAGTAAAGAAAGGTATCTCCCAAATTCGATGATATGTTTACCGAATCGAATTATAATGGAATATTACCATGTTTCTTTGGAGCACGGTTTTCACGTTTACTTGCAAGCATAGCCAAATGCATTGATAACTGCTGGACGAGTTTGTTTTGGTTCGATTACAACATCTACGAAGCCACGTTCTGCAGCTTTGTAAGGAGTTGCGAATTCTTCCACGTATTTAGCTGTTTTAGCATCTTTATCTTCATCTTTCTTGAAGATAATGTTAGCTGCACCAGCAGGACCCATTACAGCGATTTCGGATGTAGGCCAAGCATATACTTGGTCAGCACCTAAGTCTTGGGAACACATAGCGAGGTAGGAACCGCCGTATGCTTTACGAGTGATAACAGTAATTTTAGGTACTGTTGCTTCAGAGTAAGCATACAACATTTTAGCACCATGACGAATGATACCGCCCCATTCTTGATTTGTGCCAGGCAAGAAACCAGGAACGTCAACGAAGTTAACGATTGGAATATTGAAAGCATCACAGAAACGGATGAAACGGGAAGATTTGTCAGATGCATTGATGTCCAAGCAACCAGCCATTACTTTTGGTTGGTTAGCAATGATACCAACGGATTGACCATCAAAACGTGCGAAGCAAGTGATGATGTTTGTAGCATAGAATGGTTGAACTTCATAGTATTCACCATTATCTACTGTAGCAGCGATAACATCTTTCATGTCGTAAGGCATGTTGCTGTTATCAGGTAACAAGCTATTAAGACCTTCGTCTTCACGAGTTGGGTCATCACCAGTGTCTACCAATGGAGCGTCTTCCATGTTGTTAGAAGGCAAGAAACCTAACAAGTAACGAATTTGAGCGATACAATCATCTTCATCTTCAGCTGCAAAGTGAGCAACACCGGACACAGAGTTGTGAGCCATTGCACCACCAAGATCTTCAGCTGTTACTTCTTCACCTGTTACAGATTTAATAACTGCAGGACCAGTGATGAACATTTGAGATGTGTTTTTAACCATGTAGATGAAGTCAGTCAATGCTGGAGAATAAACAGCACCACCTGCACAAGGTCCCATGATTACGGAAATTTGTGGAATAACGCCAGATGCATTTGTATTTTCAAAGAAAATTTTACCGTAACCAGCAAGAGCATCTACTGCTTCTTGGATACGCGCACCGCCGGAATCATTGATACCAACGATAGGAGCACCCATTTTCATTGCTAAACGTTGTACTTTAACGATTTTAGCAGCGTGCATTTCACCAAGAGAACCACCTTCTACGGTGAAGTCTTGTGCGAATGCATATACCAAACGACCATCGATAGTACCGTAACCAGTTACTACGCCTTCGCCTGGTAATTCTTTTTTCTCTTGACCGAAGTTAACACAGCGATGTTTAACAAATTGGTCAAGTTCAACAAAAGAGTTGTCATCGAATAATTTCGCCAAACGTTCACGAGCAGTCATTTTGCCTTGAGCATGTTGTTTCTCAACGCGTTTTTCACCGCCACCAGCTTTTACTTTAGCTAGCTTTTCGTGCAACAACTCGATTTTTTCTTGCACTGTTTGCATGTCAGCACCTCCATAAAAAAACTTGTTACATTATTATTTTATTTCATTCGTTGACAAAGTTCAAGTAAAACGCCACCAGTCGCTTTAGGATGAAGGAATGCAATAGCGGAGCCGCCTGCGCCGTAACGAGGTTTTTCATCAATCATTTTAATACCTTTTGCCATAAGATCAGCAATAGCATTTTCAATATTATCTACACGTAATGCAACGTGTTGGATACCATCACGGCCGCCATTTTTTTCGATGAATTTACCGATAGGGCCATCTGGAGTAGTAGTTTCTAAGAATTCTAATTCAGCATCGCCACATGGGAAGAAGGATACTTTTACTTTTTGTTCTTCTACTACTTCATCTTCTGGAAGATGTTCAATACCTAAAGCATTTTTATAAAATTCTTTAGTTGCTGCTAAGTCATTAACACCAATACCGATGTGATCCACTTGTAATACTTTAAAAGCCATTTCGATTATCTCCTTTTTAAGGCTAAATCTCTAATGCTAAGTAGTCGCCGTCTACTTTAGCACGCTTGTCATTACGCCGTTAACAACTGTATATGGGTCGTTTTCACGCTCATTGACAGCTGCTACTTGGCTATTAAATTCGTCGCTTGTAATGATTTTTTCAGCTACATAACGACCAATTTGTTCATTAATCATTGCGATGATTTCATCACGAGTACGTTCTGCGCGACGAGATTCCAATTCACCAGAATCTTCAAGATACTCAAAATGTTCATCTAAGGCTTCGATGAGTTCATCTACGCCTTGGTCTTTACTAGCAATTGTGCGCTTAATTGGTGGGCGCCATTTTACTTCACGAGAGTCAAGGTCAAGCATCATTTCAATTTCAACATTCAAACGATCGCAACCATCTCGGTCAGCTTTATTGATAGCAAATACATCGCCGATTTCAAGAATACCCGCTTTAATAGCTTGGATATCATCACCGAGACCTGGAACAAGTACAACCAATGTAGTATCTGCATTTTTTACGATATCTACTTCGGATTGACCTACGCCTACAGTTTCAATGATAACTATATCCATGCCAAAGGCATCCATTAATTTAACAACGTCTGCAGTCTTTTTGGATAAACCACCAAGACTACCACGCGTACCCATGCTTCGAATGAAAACATTTTCGTTTAATGTTAAATCATTCATACGAATACGGTCCCCCAAGATAGCGCCACCTGAGAATGGGCTAGTTGGGTCGATGGCAACGATGCCGACTGTTTTACCTTGATCTAAGTAGTGTTTTACTACTTTATCAGTCAAAGTACTTTTACCAGCACCAGGGGCCCCTGTGATACCGAGAATACGTGCACGCCCTGTTTTAGGGTAAATGGCCTTCATTATTTCGATGGCATTATCATACTCATTTTCTACAGCGGTAATGGACCGTGCTAAGGCTAGTCGAGAACCTTCAAAGAGGCCTTTAACTAAATCCATTCGCCTCACCACCTATCTTAGAATATGGGAATAGAGGGGAGTCAGCTATTCCAGTTGAACCCCTCTCATCCTATTAATTATTTAACGTGTTCGTTGATGAATTTTACAATATCGCCAGTTGGTGTACCAGGTGTGAATACAGCTGCTACTCCAGCTTCTTTCAAGCCAGGAATATCAGCATCAGGAATTACGCCACCGCCAATTACTAATACATCGCCCATGCCTTTTTCTTTCAAAAGTTCAACAATTTTAGGGAACAATGTGTTGTGAGCACCGGAAAGAAGGGATAATGCAACTACATTAACGTCTTCAGAAAGAGCTGCTTCAACGATTTGTTCTGGAGTTTGACGAAGACCTGTGTAGATTACTTCGAAACCAGCATCGCGAAGTGCGCGTGCTACTACTTTTGCACCACGGTCATGACCATCAAGACCTGGTTTTGCTACGATTACTCTAATACGTTTTTCTGCCATGATTTATTACCTCCGAAATTAGCCGATATTATAATGTGGAATGAGCTTCGTATTCACCGAATACTTCGCGCAATACATTACAAATTTCACCCAAAGTAGCATATGTTTTAACTGCGTCAAGAATTAATGGCATCAAGTTAACGTTTTCGTCAGCTGCACCAACTTTAAGAGCTGCTAATGCTGTATCAACTGCTGCTTGGTCGCGGTTAGCACGAACTGCTTGAGTTTTCTTGGATTGGTTAACACCTACGGAAGCGTCTACGCGAAGCAAGTCTTTTGGAGCTTCTTCTTCAACTTGGAATTTGTTTACGCCAACGATTGTGCGCAAGCCAGATTCTACTTCCATTTGCCATTTGTAAGCGGATTCTTGAATTTCTTTTTGGATGTAGCCTTTTTCGATTGCTACTACAGCGCCGCCCATTTCATCAATTTTCTTGATGTAAGACATAGCTTCGTCATAGATAGCGTTAGTCATAGCTTCTACATAGTAGGAACCACCCAATGGGTCAACTACGTCAGCTAAACCAGATTCGTAAGCCACGATTTGTTGTGTACGAAGAGCTACTTGTACAGATGCTTCTGTAGGAAGAGCCAATGCTTCGTCACGGGAGTTTGTATGTAAGGATTGAGTACCGCCCATTACAGCAGCTGCAGTTTGAAGAGCAACACGAACGATGTTGTTATCAACTTGTTGTGCAGTCAACATGGAACCAGCTGTTTGAGTATGTACACGAAGCATCATGGATTTTGGTTTTTTAGCACCAAAACGTTCTTTCATGATAGTTGCCCATAAGCGACGGGATGCGCGGAATTTAGCAACTTCTTCAAGTACATTGTTATGAGCATTCCAGAAGAAGGAAAGACGACCAGCGAAGGAGTCAACGTCAAGACCAGCTTTCAAAGCTGCTTCTACGTACGCAATACCATCAGCAATTGTAAATGCGATTTCTTGCGCTGCTGTGGAACCTGCTTCACGGATATGGTAACCGGAAATGGAGATTGTATTCCATTTTGGAACATTTTGAGAACAATATTCGAAGATATTAGTGATCAAACGCATGGATGGTTTTGGAGGGAAAATGTAAGTACCACGAGCTGCGTACTCTTTCAAAATATCATTTTGAATTGTACCCATCAATTCTGTGGATGGTACGCCTTGTTTTTCAGCTACTGCGATATACATTGCCAACAAAACGGACGCTGGAGCGTTGATTGTCATGGATGTGGATACTTTGCCAAGGTCGATGCCGTCGAACAAGATTTCCATATCTTTCAAGGAGTCAATCGCTACACCTACTTTACCAACTTCGCCTTCTGCAACAACATCGTCGGAGTCGTAACCAATTTGTGTAGGTAAGTCAAATGCACAGGAAAGACCAGTTGCACCAGACTCGATTAAGTAGCGGTAACGTTTATTGGATTCTTCTGCTGTAGCGAAGCCTGCATACATACGCATAGTCCAGAAACGACCACGGTACATTGTAGTTGTACGCCACGAGTGTAAGGGAATTCGCCAGGCATTCCCAAATCGCGTTCATAGTCAAAGCCTTCGATATCAACTGGTGTGTACACACGGTTGTATTTCAAGTTTTGACGTTCTGGAGTTTTTGCACTTCTTTCGTCACAAAGTTTGTTATACTCAGCAATTTGGGCTTTTAAGTTTTCGTAAGCCATGTTTTCATCATCCTCCTAAAAAAACAGGTTTATTTTTTCATGCTTCCAGTTTCTGTGAAGCGTTTATGCCAAGAAAGAGCTTCGTCGAGCAACATTGGTGTATGGGCATTTTTAGTTGCAGCGAGTGCCTTTTCGAGGTATTCAGTTAACATAGGTTTGTAGTCTGGGTGAGCACATTTTTCAATGATCAAACGAGCTCTTTCCACTGGGCTCAAACCACGACAGTCAGCAACACCTTGTTCTGTACAGAAAATCATAGTGTCATGTTCTGGGTGATCCACATGAGATACATATGGAACGATAGAACTGATGTCGCCATTTTTAGCAACGGAATTAGTGCAGAAAATAGTGAGATATGCACTACGTGCAAAGTCACCAGAACCGCCAATACCGTTCATCATTTTTGTACCCATAATATGAGTAGAGTTTACATTGCCAAAAATATCAAATTCAATTGCAGTATTCATGGCAATAACGCCAATACGACGTGCGATACCAGGGTTGTTAGAAATTTCTTGCGGACGAAGAATAATTTTCTTACGGTATTCGTCGATATTAGCATAGAAACGTTTTAATCCATCTGGAGAAGGACTTAATGCAGTACCGGAACATACAGTTACTTTACCAGCATCGATCAAGTCGAACATACCATCTTGGATTACTTCTGTGTAAATGGACAAATCTGTGAATGGACCTTTAGCCAAGCCACTGATTACCGCATTTGCTACAGAACCTACACCAGATTGTAATGGAAGCAAGTTTTGAGGTAAACGACCTTCTGCAATTTCTTGTTCGAAGAAGTTGATAAGATGTTGACTCATTGCTTTCGCATCATCATCGATAGGAGCCAATGGTCTAGTTGTATCAGGAACGTCACAAGCAACTACTGCAACAATTTTACTTGGATCACAAGGGATTGCTTCAGTACCAATACGATCACCAGCTGTTTCTAATGGAATTGGTTTACGGAATGGTGGATCAAGTGGTTCATAGATATCATGCATACCAACCAAGGACAATGGTTGAGATACGTTAACTTCTACGATTACCTTTTTAGCCTTGCTAACAAATGTTGGAGAGTTACCAACAGATGTAGTAGGTACTAAGGAGCCATCTTCATTGATTTGACATACTTCAATAATTGCAACGTCTAAATCACCGAAGAAACCATAACGAACATTTTGTGCCATTGTGCTCAAATGCATGTCGATGTATTTAACCGCACCGCTATTTAAAGCTTTACGTGTATCCCCATTAGTTTGATATGGGAAACGACGGTTAATACCATTAGCACGTGTTAACGCACCGTCAGCTTCATCACCTACAGAAGCACCTGTCCATAAATCGATTTTGAATGGTTCTTTTTCCATTCTTTCTGCCAAAGCTAAAGGTACAGCTTTTGCATAACCAGATGGAGTAAAGCCGGAAATACCAACTTTATCATTAGGGTTAATCAATTGAGCTGCTTCAAAAGCTGAGACAATTTTGCCTTGGAGGGCCGCATTTTTAACGCGATCTTTGATGTCTATCATCGTACCATCTCCTTCAAATCACCTTGTTAAACGACAGTTGATCAATATCTTGGTCTAACTCGTTCCTTAAACCTACTTCATCGTATGCTTTTACAAGTTCATTGTCAACTTATATGCATAAAATGTATTTTTTGTCACATATTTATATGGTATTATGACTAAAAGTCATGGATTTTTCATGTTTCACATAAATTAAATTCACATCGTTATAACCTACAGGAATTATCGATATACTTTTCATATATATTGTAAAAAAAAGGGGCAATCGAGAAACACTATACAGGATATAGAGTTTCTTCGATTTGCCCCACTATGTTCAAACTGACGTCTATGGAAATATTGAATTATTAAAATCTTGAGGATTTCTGCTTTCAATCGAAAAGTTTCGATGCGTTTTAATTATGATTAATTGTGGTAGATTTTTGCTGTGCTTTCACAAAAGCACCTACCCACCCCATCAATAACCAAAATGTAATCGTTACTTGATGGCTATATAACTCAAAATCGGACAATCCACTTACAAGGACCCCTACGGCTAAAGCCCCTACACCGATTGATGCAGCTTTACGGAATACATCCCCTTGCAATCGTATAGATGTAATAACATGTCCTAATAATACAGTTATAAAAGAAATCAATCCTGGTATGCCTATTTCTGCCAACATATTGAGATATAAATTATGTGCATGATACATCAACACATTGGGAACCTTGAATATAGTAGTTATAATCAGGATAAACTAAATAGAATGTATTCCATCCAATCCCCCATATAGGATTCTCACGAACAATATACATGGTACTATCCCACAGAGCCCATCGCAGATCAGCAGATGTATCATGACCTTGGAATATAGACCAAAGGCGGGTCGCAATTTCCCCATCATAGAAATACAGAATAATTGGCACTACTAAAAGGGATAGTAACAAACGGCGCTCCACAAAGATGCCCCAATATATCACCATAGCACCAAAACTAATCCAGATGCCCCGTGAATAGGTTAATAGCAAGGTAACAAATAATATAAGAGCTACAGGTATCATCATATAAATCTGTTTCTTATAGGCTTTCGATAAGATTTTATTTGTTAACCCTTTCCAATATACCAATAAATAACTGATACTAACACTGAGGATCATCAATAGATAAGCACCTAGTAGATTTGGATTCATCAATGTCGACGACATGCGGCGCATCAATTTTGGAAATTGGGTGGCATCTACCCATTCATTAATATGCTGATTAGGAACAAAAATATATTCATAAACCCCAATAAAACATACAAGAATCGCAGTACCTAATACGCATTGAAGAAAATAGCGCCATTGTTTTGGTGTGCTAATATACGTCCGAACTAGATAGTATATACCACCACCTGCTATAATTTGATAAAACCAGCTCGACAAAGCCCATTGAGCATTATCAGATAATGCAGCAGATACACCAGTCCATAGGACAAAAACATAACCGTCCAAGACAACCAACCTGTAGGCAAGCTAAGATTGCGCCGTCTTACTAAATCAATAAAAGCAATTCCTATGGCAAGCCATAAGAGTACATCCCCCACCATTGGTTGCAAAGGCATAGCAATGACTACACCATAAATAAGCCGTTCAATGTAAAACTTTAATTTCGTTTCTGTTGGAAATAATGAGTGTTCCATAATAATTACCTAGTGGCTCAGGCGGTCTTGTAACCAAGCACGAGCTTCGCCAAGAATATATAATGATCCACATACAACAATGTTATCTCCAGCTTGAGTTGACCGTAAGGCTAACTCTAGAGCATCACTTACGGACTCTTCCGTTTGGGCCACAACTTGTTTAACACATTGACGGACATTTTCCACCAACTGTTCTGGTATTTCCGTACGAGGTGTAGGCGCTGCCACAGCAATAACCGTATCCTTCGGTTTTACAACCTCACGGATAATACCATTTTCGTCTTTATCCGACAAAATAGCCATTACAATTGTTTTTAGTTTATCTTCAAACAATTCTTGATAAGTTATGTTAAAAGATTCTGCGCCCGCAACATTATGAGCTCCATCAAAAATAAATGTTCTATCCAAGGCTTTTTTGATTTCAAAGCGACCAGCCCAAGTAGCACGAGCAAAGCCTTCACGCATTGTTTCTTCGCTAATAGCATCATCCTGTTCCATTACAAGACGAACTGCCTGTAGGGCACATGCTAAATTAACAGACTGATGAACACCAGCCATTGTTGTAAACAACATAGCCGGTGCCGCATCGACTGCACTGATGGTCATAATCTGACCACCCGGCACTACACTGCGACTATCAATGCCAAACTTTCTATTGAAGATATATAATGGCGCATGCTTGTCCTTCGCGGCCTCTTCGATAACACCTAATGGTCCACCTTGTGCAGCAGTTACAATAGGAACGCCCTCTTTAATAATCCCCGCCTTATGTTTAGCAATCTCTTCAACCGTATCACCACAATAGGCTTGATGATCTAGTGTAACATTGGTTATAATGGAAACTATCGGTTTCACAATATTAGTTGAATCAAGCAATCCGCCTAAGCCAGCTTCAACAACAGCATAGTCCACACCTTGTTCTTTAAAAAACAAGAATGCTGCTGCTGTTATATTTCAAATTGTGTAGGTGGCTCTACGCCATCAGCAATAATTTGTTCTACACCTTGGCAAACACGATTGATTAATTCACCAAACGCATCCTTGCTGATTTGTACATCATTGATTTCTATACGCTCTGTATAAGATTCAAGGTGAGGCGATGTAAATCGCCCCACCCGTAATCCACTGGTAAATAGAGCATACGAAATATATGTTGTTACGGAACCTTTTCCATTAGTTCCCGTAACATGAATGATTTTATAATCTCGTTCAGGATTCCCTAACGCTTGCATTAATGCTTGAATGCGCTCCAACCCTGGTTTGATACCAAAGGATGAAGCATCTTCTAAATACGCTAAGGCTTCTTCGTATGTCATATAAACCTCCTATAAGGTTTTTAAGAATTCTTCACGTTCTAACAACGCTTGCTGTTTTTGTTTATATTCTTCTAATTTTTCTTTTTCTTTAGCAACTACTGCTTCAGGTGCTTTTGCTAGGAAGCCTTGGTTGTTCAATTTACCTTCTAAACGTGCAATTTCTTTTTGCATTTGAACCTTTTCTTTCTCGATACGTTCTTTTTCTTTATCTGCATCGATAAGGTCTTTCAAAAGAAGGTATACCTCCATACCATTTACAACTGTTACGGTTGCATTTTCTGGTTTCGGATCATTAGCGCCTAAGATTGTTACCTTTTCAGCCCAAGCAAGTGTAACGAAATAATCGCTATGACTAGCTACAGCTTGTGCTACTGACGCATCAGTTGGGGCCACAATAACTTCTGCTTTTTTGCCTAATGGTACATTCATTTCGGCACGCATGTTACGAATGCCCTTGATAGCATCCATCATAATTTCCATTTGACGTGCCGCATCCGTAAGATTTGTGAAAGATAATGCTTCCGGCCATTTAGCAACGACGATGCTATCCCCTTCGTGAGGTAAGTGTTGCCAAATATGTTCTGTAACAAACGGCATAAATGGATGTAACAATTCTAGCATATGACGCAAGATAGTTACGAGCAAGTATTGAACAGTACGACGATCGCGTTCATTAGCATCGCTATACAAACGAGGTTTAGCGAGTTCAATGTACCAGTCGCAATACGTATTCCAAATAAAATCATATACGGAGCTTGCCGCTTCACCAAGTTCAAATTTATCAAGGTTAGCAGTAATGTTTTGTACAGTTTCATTATATTTTTCTACAATCCATTTATCCGCCAATGTCAAATCAGACTCAGTTGGAACAAAGCTTTCATCATAATTCGTCAAATTCATAAGAACGAATTTCGACGCATTCCAAATCTTATTGGCGAAGTTACGATTTGCTTCCACACGTTCCATGTAGAAACGCATGTCATTACCTGGTGTATTGCCTGTTACAAGGGTAAAGCGCAATGCATCAGCACCATATTCACCGATAACATCTAACGGGTTGATACCATTACCCAAGGATTTACTCATCTTACGCCCTTGGCTATCGCGTACAAGACCATGGATGAATACATGTTTAAATGGAATTTCATCTTCAAATTCAAGAGCCATGAAAATCATGCGAGCAACCCAGAAGAAGATGATATCGTAACCAGTTACGAGAACGCTAGTTGGATACCATTGTTTGAGTTCAGCCGTTTGTTCAGGCCAACCCATCGTAGCAAATGGCCATAAGCCAGAACTAAACCATGTATCAAGAACGTCTGGATCTTGTGTTACATGACCATGGCAATGAGGGCATTCTGTAATATCTTCACGGCTAACGATAGTTTCGCCACAGTCATCACAATACCAGGCTGGAATACGATGGCCCCACCATAATTGACGAGAAATCGTCCAGTCACGGATATTTTCGAGCCAATTTACATATGTTTTAGTAAATCGTTCTGGAACAAATTGAACGTCCCCGTCTTTAACAACTTTTAATGCTGGTTCAGCAAGTGGTTTCATATCTACAAACCATTGTTTAGAAACCATTGGTTCGATAATTGTATTACAACGAGAACAATGACCTACTGCATGGTCATGATCATCGATTTTTTCCAGTAAACCTAATTCTTGAAGCTCTGCTACCACTTGTTTACGCGCTTCTTCGCGTGTCATACCGTTAAATTTGCCAGCCCCTTCATTCATTGTGGCATCATTGTTCATAACAACGATGGATTCTAAATTATGGCGTTGCCCCATTTCAAAGTCATTAGGGTCATGAGCAGGTGTAATTTACACAACCTGTACCAAAGCTCGCATCTACATAGTCATCGGCAATGACAGGAATTTCACGGTTAACGAATGGCAAGATTAATGTTTTACCGATGAGATCTTTATAACGATCATCTTCAGGGTTTACAGCTACTGCTACGTCACCAAACATAGTTTCTGGACGTGTTGTAGCCACAACAACAAAGCGGCCTTCTTCCCCCTTTACAGGATATTTAATATGCCATAAATGGCCATGCTCATCTTCATGTTCCACTTCTACATCAGACAAAGCTGTAGCACAACGTGGGCACCAGTTGATGATACGTTCACCACGGTAAATCAAACCTTTTTCATAAAGTTTTACGAATACTTCGCGCACCGCATGATAGTAGCCATCATCCAAGGTAAAACGCTCGCGGCTCCAGTCACAAGATGCGCCTAAGCTGCGAATTTGTTTAACAATGGTATCGCCGTATTCTTTCTTCCATTCCCAAACGCGTTCTACGAATTTTTCACGGCCTAAATCATAGCGGGATTTTCCCTCTTCCTTAGCGAGCATTTCCTCTACCTTGATTTGTGTAGCAATACCCGCATGGTCGGTGCCAGGCATCCATAACACATTGTAACCTTGCATACGTTTAAAACGAATCAAGATATCTTGTAATGTATTATCGAGCGCATGCCCCATATGCAACATACCTGTAACATTTGGTGGTGGCAATACGATGCTAAACGGCTCCTTATCAGTGTCCACTTCTTCGTGAAAGTAACCTTGGTTTTCCCAATAGGAATACCATTTACTTTCGATTTCACCAGGATTGTAAGTGGTTAAATTTTCGTAGGTTTTCATCGTTCCTCCTGAAAGTAAGTACTTATCGTCTCATCACTTTAGCTAACACAAAGAGGCTAGTTTCATATAATAATATCATCGGCAATGCAATCATAGTCTGAGAAAACATATCCGGTGTAGGTGAAATTACTGCACCTATGATAAAGGAAAGCAAAATAAATAGTTTGCGTTTCTTCTTTAAAAATTGGGATGTAATTAAATTAAAATATCCCATAATAATAATCATCAGCGGCAGTTCAAATATAAAGCCGAACGGCAGCACAAAAGCTAACACAAAATCCATATATTGGCCGATAGAAAACATCGGTTGTAACTCATCTGTAGCAAAGCCCATAAAGAACTTAACAGCAGCGGGCAATACCAATGCATAGGAAAATAGAATGCCTATTAGAAACAACAAAAAGGCTACTGGTAAAATCCAATTTGACAGATGTTTTTCACGAGCTGTCAACGCAGGTTTTACAAAGAGCCATATTTGATGCAATATGATAGGCGATGCCATAATCATGCCGCCCGCAATAGATACCTTCATATAGGTAAAAAGGCTTCTGTAGGACGCATATAATATAATTTGCCAGCAGGGGCCAATAAAATATCTAATAAAACATCTACATAATAATAGGCTATCCCTGTTCCTATAATAATAGAAATGACCATAATTATAATGCGTCTACGAAGCTCTGACAAATGACCTACTAACGATAGGTTAGCAGCTTCATCCATCATTTTTTGTTCCATCTCCGTATACAACGGTTCTGGATGGTTTTCTTTCGGATCGGCATCAATAACAGCATATCGTTCCTGTTCAGCTTTTTGCGCCTGTTCTCGTCGCTTTTGCCGAACTACACTATCGAATGAAGGTTTCTTAATGGGATATTCGAAAGCTTTAGGTTCGAAGGCCTCCATATTATACCTTTCTATCTGCCAAATTTTGAACGGCTAATACTAAAAATTCTTTTCCCTCAAAATCACGAATTGCCTGTAATGCAGATAACGCATCATCACAATACTGTTGGGCTACGCGCAATGTATTATCAATTCCACCTCGAGCTATCACATAGTCAATGATGTCTTGCTCATTGCCACCATGGTTAAGATTTTGGATATCTTCTAGCAGTTGATCTTTGTTAGTTTCATTGACAATACTGAGCAATGGATAGGTTAATAACCCCTCTCGAAGATCATTACCAACAGGCTTGCCAGTTGTATCAGATGTTTCACGATAATCCATGATATCATCTGTAATTTGGAACGCCATACCTAATGCATGACCATATTGTTTAAGATAACCAATTTCTTCACTAGACCAACCGCCTAATAAGCCACCGAGTTCCATACAGCCTTCCATAAAGTCGGCTGTTTTCTTTTGCGTCTTTATCATATATCGCTCTATCCCCTGGTCGATGCGATATACATCTTCCATTTGCATAAATTCACCTTCCACAAGGCAACTGATGATATGAGAAAAGACCTTCAAATATTCCATATGCGGCATTTCAGATACAATGCGAAATGCCTTGGCAAAAAGATAATCACCACTTAAAATAGCCACCTTATTGCCCTTATGCTTATGAATAGTATCTTCACCACGGCGAATTTCAGCTTGGTCTAATACATCGTCATGAATTAATGTCGCCAAATGTAACATTTCAACAGCTTCTGCAATTTTAATGCGGTCTGTCTCTATCGATTGACCTGCATTAGCGATAAGCAAACATAATTGTGCACGCAGTCGTTTACCACCAGCTTCGGATAAAGGTCTGATTAGATCATTAAAATCCTCAGCCCCTGTATTAAAAGATGATGCAAGAGCACGTTCAACACGCTCTAAATCAAGAGCGATGCGTTCCATCATCTCTAACTGATTCGTATTACTCATGCTTCATCTCCTACTAGTACTTTATTAATTCGTTGTTGTAGTAACTCACGACCAGTGTGTTTAGCGAGCTATACATAATCGGCGGTGTATCCGTTGGATACATTTCCTTAATCTTTGCTAAATTGACTGCTTTCTCTTTAGCATTGAGCTTATCCACCTTGGTCACTACGATTTGTAGTGGTACACCAGCCTCAACGAGCCAATCAAATGCCACCTTATCAATAGGCATCTCTGGATGACGCCCATCAATAAGCAAGCATAATAACATCAAGCGTTCAGAATGCAAAATATAATCGGAAATAAAGGATGACCACATATTACGGTTATCTTTATTTGTCTTTGCAAAGCCATATCCAGGTAAATCGACTAAGAACCAGTGATATCGACGTTCTTCCGTTTCACTAAGATCCTCTTTTGACTCGATATCAAAATAGTTTATCGTCTTCGTTTTACCAGGCTGTCCACTCACGAGGGCAAGGCCACGATAATTACACAAGGAATTAATCAATGAAGATTTGCCCACATTAGAGCGTCCTAAGAAAGCTACTTCTACTGTATCCCCTTCAGGATATTGATCTGCTTTTACACAGGATGTATTATATTTTGCTGCTATAATGCGAGGTCCTTTAATCTCTTTTCTTGTATATTGTGGTTTTGGACCCATGTGTTTTGTGGATTTTTTCTTCTTTTGCATTATACAAGTGCCTTTGCTAAAACTTCATCCATTGTCTTTACAGATGTAATGATAAGGCCTTCTTTTAACGTTATCTGGTAATTCAGGAATATCTTTTTCATTTCCTTTAGGAATGAAAACCTCTTTAACACCATAAGACAATGCTGCCAATAATTTTTCTTTAAGACCACCAATTGGTAGGACACGGCCACGCAATGTGATTTCACCAGTCATGGCAAGATCAGCTCTTACTTTACGGCCTGTCAAAGCAGATACCATGGCCAAGGTCATAGTAATACCAGCAGAAGGACCATCCTTAGGCGTTGCTCCTTCTGGAAGATGAACGTGAATATCTAACTTTTTATAGAAATCTTCATCAATCTTCAAGGTTTTTGCATTATGACGAATATAACTCATCGCTGCATGACCAGATTCTTGCATTACTTTTCCAAGACTACCAGTTAATGCCAATTTACCAGTACCTGCCATAGTTGTAGCTTCACAAGGTAATACTACACCACCTACAGAGGTCCACGCAAGACCATTAACATATCCAACTTGTGGTTTCTTTTCACGCTCTTGATCAATAAAGATAGGAGCACCCAAGTATTCATGTAAATTTTTAATGGAAATCTTCGGCGTTTCAACACCTTGTTCTACCACTTGATATGCCATCTTACGACAGATTTTAGCGATAGTTTTTTCCAATGTACGAACGCCAGCTTCGCGGGTATATTCAGAAACAACTTTCTTTAACACTGCATCAGATAATTTAATTTTATTATCTTTCAAACCGTTTTTCTCGATTTGTTTAGGTGCTAAATAGCGTTTTGCAATTTCTAATTTTTCGTCTTCCATATAACTTGAAAGCTCGATGATTTCCATACGGTCTAATAATGGACCAGGAATATTGGATGCCACATTAGCAGTAGTAATCCAAAATACATCAGAGAAATCAAAAGGAATTTCGATAAAGTGATCACTAAATGAGCTGTTTTGCTCTGGGTCTAAGACCTCGAGCAATGCAGATGATGGATCACCTTTATAATCAGATGCTAGTTTATCGATTTCATCAAGCAAGAATACAGGATTTCTAGTTCCTGCATTTTTAATACCTTGAATCATACGACCTGGCAATGCACCGATATAGGTACGACGATGGCCGCGAATTTCAGCTTCATCGCGAACACCACCTAGGGACGCACGGATAAATTTGCGGTTCATTGCTCGTGCAATAGAGGACGCCAAGGATGTTTTACCAACACCAGGAGGTCCCACCAAGCAAAGGATAGAACCACTATTTTTACCTGTTAATTTACGAACTGCTAGGAATTCGAGTATACGTTTTTTAACCTTTTCGAGGCCATAGTGATCCGCTTCTAGAATCTCTTTAGCTTCGTTAATATCGAGGCGATCATCAGTAAACAGTATTCCACGGTAAATTTAATACCCAGTCCAGATAATTTCTTAAAATCGTCGCTTCTGGCATCATTTGAGGCATACGGCTATAGCGGGAGATTTCTTTATCAATACGAGTGTGAACCTCTTCACTCAAATTAAGAGCTTTTAATTGTTCTCTTAATTCTTCTGCTTCTTCCTCAGGGTCGCCCTTATCACCCAATTCATCATGGATGACGCGGATTTTTTCCCGTAAGAAATATTCCTTTTGAGCCTTTTCCATAGATTGACGAACTTGATTATTGATAGAGTTTTCTAAATCTGAGATTTGTAACTCCATATTAAGAATACCTACAATCATATTCAATCGTCTAGCTACGGATAATTCTTCTAATAATTCTTGTTGTTTTGCGTTATTGATAGGCAACATAAACGCCACTTTGATCCGCCAATTCACATGGATCACGTAGCTCCATAACGCGAGTTATGCCATCTTCTGTAATCGATTTAGACTCATCAGCCCATTCATTAAATTTGGATTGCACCAAACGACGATACGCTTCAAGTTCTACATCATCTTCAAATACAGATGGTACACGTTCATAATCCCCTACATAGTAAGGGTCCATGCTCGTAATGTTCATGACACGAATACGAGTAATCCCTTCAACGAGAACACGAACAATACCACCTGGTAAGCGCAACATTTGTTTAATTTTTACAAGTGTACCCATTTGGGCCAAATCATGAACCGTAGGTGCATCAACGGCGTCATCTTTTTGAGATACGACAGCCATAATGCGGTCTTCGCTCATTGCGGCTTCTACCGCTTTGATGGATTTGTCTCGACCGATATCGAGATGAATTACGATATTCGGATATACAACCATTCCTCTAAGGGGAACGGTAGGAATACCTACTTCTAGTAAATTCATATGTCCTCCAAGGATTTATATTATGAAAAGAAACTCATTCCTACACAGAAATGAGTTTCTTCGAATTACGATTTCAGCTGGATTTCTTTGTCTGCCTCATTTTTGAGTATAGGTTCACCTGTGCCCTTTACAGCGTCTTTAGTAACTATGCATTTGGCCACATCATCCATAGATGGTACTTCATACATAACATACTTCATCACCTTCTCAATAATGGCGCGCAAACCACGAGCACCAGTTTTACGCTGTAATGCTTCATCAGCGATTTCTTCTAATGCATCGTCTTCAAATGTTAATTCTACACCATCGAGGGATAGAATTTTTTCATATTGTTTAGTCAATGCATTTTTCGGTTTTGTTAGAATTTGAACCAATGCATCTCGATCTAATAGGTCCAATGTTACCATGACCGGGTAAACGGCCTATAAATTCAGGGATTAAGCCAAATTTCAATAAATCTTCTGGTACAACCTCTTTAAGAATCGCAGACACATCACGTTCCTCAGCACGTTGTACATCAGCTCCAAAACCTAATGTTTTCTTAGCGGTACGTTTTGTAATTACCTTATCCATACCATCGAATGCACCGCCACAAATAAAGAGAATATTTGTAGTATCGATTTGTAACATTTCTTGATTAGGATGTTTACGACCACCTTGTGGTGGTACAGAAGCTACAGTACCTTCTAAGATTTTTAAAAGTGCTTGTTGCACACCTTCCCCTGACACATCACGTGTAATAGAAGGGTTTTCAGACTTACGGGCAATTTTATCGATTTCATCGATATAAATAATACCGCGTTCAGCCCGCTCGATATCATAATCGGCGGCTTGAATGAGCTTTAATAGAATATTTTCTACATCTTCCCCTACATAGCCAGCCTCGGTTAAACTCGTTGCATCTGCAATAGCAAATGGAACCTCTAACATTTTAGCCAATGTTTGAGCCAATAATGTTTTACCACTACCTGTAGGTCCAATAAATAAAACATTGGACTTTGTAATTCTACATCATCTACAATATTATCTGTTTGTAGTCGTTTGTAATGGTTATATACTGCCACCGAAAGGGAAACTTTAGCATCATCTTGACCAATAACATATTGATCAAGATGTGCTTTAATTTCTTTTGGCGTTGGCAATTCTTTTAGTTTAAAGTCTTCTGTACCGATGTCACCAAGTTCATCTTCGATGATACGTTCACAAACCGCTACGCATTCATCGCAAATGTAAACATTAGGACCGGCAACTAGTTTTCTTACTTCTTCACTTGTGCGACCACAAAAACTGCAGCGCATAGTATCTTTATCTTTTGCCAATGAGCGCCTCCATTACTTGCTTTCTAGAGTATCGCGAGTTAACACCTCGTCAATCAAACCGTATTCTACAGCATCTTTGGCACTCATGAAGTTATCACGATCAGTATCACGTGCTACTACCTCAATATCTTGACCAGTGCGAGATGCTAAAATACCATTTAATTCTTCACGCATGCGAAGAATTTCACGAGCATGGATTTCGATTTCAGATGCTTGACCTTGAACACCGCCCAATGGTTGGTGAATCATAACGCGTGCATGAGGTAATGCAAAGCGTTTTCCCTTTGCACCAGCTGTCAATAATACAGCCCCCATACTAGCAGCGGAGCCTACACAAATAGTAGACACATCTGGTTTGATATATTGCATCGTATCATAAATAGCCATACCAGCAGTAACAACACCACCAGGGCTATTAATGTACAAATGAATATCTTTATCTGGATCCTCTGCTTCTAAGAAAAGCATTTGAGCAATCACCGCATTTGCAACATTATCATCAATAGGTCCCCCTAAGAAGATAATGCGATCCTTTAACAGGCGAGAGTAAATATCGTACGAGCGCTCGCCGCGCTCGCCTTGTTCTACTACGATTGGTACATACAACATATAATCACCTTTTCATGTACCTAGTGAGCAAGCATTATTCTGCTGCTTCTGCACCTTTTGCATTATCGATGATGAATCGAGCTGCTTTTTTGCGAGCTACAGAGCCTGCTAACATAGCTACACGACCTTCTTTTGCAATAATATCCCAAACTTCTTTAGGATCTGCTCCCAAAGTTTTGAGCCATAATGAAAATTTCGCGATTCATATCATCTGGAGTTACTTCGATGCCTTCTTCTGTTGCAACAGCATCAAGAACTAAGTCCGCACGTACGTTTTCAGCTGCGGATTCTTTGTATTCAGAGCGTAAATCTTCGATTGTTTTATTGGAGAATTTCATGTAGTCATCTAATTTCAAGCCACGGCCTTCCATGTTCATAGCCAACTCTTGAATCATTTGTTCTACGCGATCTTCGATCATTACTTCAGGAATTTCAACAGTTGCATTTTTAACAGCTGTTTGAATTAACTCAGCATTGTAAGTATCGATTGCACGACGGGATGCTTCTTCTTCCATTTTTTTGCGAAGATCGTTTTTCAATTCTTCAATAGTTTCGTAAGAGCTTGCTTCTTTTGCGAACTCGTCGTTCAATTCAGGCAATTCTTTACGTTTAATATCATGGATGTGAGTTTTGAATTCTGCTTCTTTACCAGCAAGTTCTGCTACGAAGTAGTCTTCAGGGAATGTTACTTTTACAGTTACATCATCACCAGCTTTAGCGCCGATCAATTGATCTTCGAAACCAGGGATAAAGCTACCGGAACCGATTTGTAATGGGTATGATTTACCTTCGCCACCATCAAATGGTTTACCGTCAACGGAACCAGCGAAGTCGATTACTGCAAAGTCATCTTTTTGAATTGTAGCGCCTTCTTCAGCAACAACCATTTTCGCTTGTTGTTCACGAATGTTGTTCAATTGTTCTTCGATTTGTTCATCAGATACAGTGGCATCTTGTTTTTCAGCTTCTAAGCCTTTGTAATCGCCAAGTTTTACTTCAGGGCGTTTTGTTACAGTAGCTTTGAAGATTAAATCTTTACCTTCTTCGAATTGTTCGCGTTCGATTTCTGGTTCAGATACAGGAACGATATCGTTTTCACGAAGAGCTGCACTATAGTTTTGGCTAGCCAATACTTCAAATGCTTCTTCTAAGATTGCTTCTTTACCAAAGTTCATTTCCAATACACGACGAGGTGCGTGACCTTTACGGAAACCAGGAATATTTACTTGGTTAGCGATACGTTTTACCGCTTGTTTGATACCTTTGTCTACTTCTGCTGCAGGTACTTCGATAGTTAAAGTTACTACGTGTTGATCAACAGGATTTACAGTTGCTTTCATTAAAATATGTCCTCCTTGAAGGGCTACCGCCCAAATTTCTGTAGTATATTATGCACTCCTTATAATATCATAAATGAAAATTCAATGCAATTCTTAGCACTATAAGGAAACAGCCACCCCATGTAGAGTGGCTGCTTAGCATTAGTTTTATATTACTAATTAATTATCTTTTGCAATCAATTTGATGATGTCTCGACGAGATAAAATACCAATCAAACGGTACTCTTTATCAACAACTGGAACATTTTTCAAATGTTGATCAAGCATAACGGATACGATTTCTTCTACGTCCTTATCAGGTGTTGTTGTAATAACCTCAGTTGTCATCAATTCATGAACATGAGATGCCAATAATTTTTTAAATTGGGAATTATATTCGCCAATACCGTTGTAATAGATACTAGCACCTAGTACATTTACATAATGTGGTACATGAGGACGAACCTTTTTATACAATAAGTCGCCTTCAGAAATAATACCCTAATAACTTATTGTCTTCATCGACAACAGACACAGCTGTCAAATTGTATTTCACCAACAAATCTGCTACATCAGAAATAGGTGCATCTTTGGCAACAGTAACAGGATATTTATTCATTACTTCTTGGATTTTCATAGGGAATTCCTCCTTCATATAACGTTACTCTTTATTATACTATTCGACTTCGAATATGAAAACTCCTTTTCATTTTTTTACATATAACTAATAATTATTAGTTGTATTACCAATGGTATGGTTCGTTTCTATTAATTTTAGCACTACGATATATTTGTTCCACCAACAAGAGGCGCACCATTTGATGTGTAAAGGTCATAGGGCTAAAGGATAGCTTATATTTAACGGCTTGACGAAGTTCATCACTAACACCAAAGGCGCCACCAATAATAAAAAGGCCATATCGCTGATGCCATCCACTTCTAGTTGGGACACCATAGCGGCCAATTTGCTCGGAGGACATGGTCTTACCATATACATCTAAAAGCACTGTATAAGCGGACTTAGGAACCGCTTTTAATAGTCGCTGCCCTTCTTCTATAACAACCTGTTTACGGTCCGCATCACTTGGCTTATCCCCGATTTTACTTTCATTCAATTCGGTAATCGCAATGCCCCCATAAGAACGCATGCGTTTGACAAACTCGGCCACACCATCGCGAAGGTAAGCATCCTTCAATTTACCAATACAGACTACATGAAATTTCATTATATACCTCTATATTTTTCTGAACCGATTGCATCGATACAATTTCATTTGGCTGCCCATGTTGTAATTTCATTTCAGGGCCAATTCTAACGCCTCCATCTACGAGCATTTGACCAATCGTTTGTGTTACCAGAACAGGATTATTATTATTTTCAGATCGATGCGCCAAGATAACCTGCATAAAAATCAGGTCGTTTCATCATGAGTAACGCTTGAGCAGCCATTTCATTACTCAAATGACCTTCATCACTGGTAACGCGTTGCTTTAAAAATGGTTGATATGGACCAAAGCGAAGCATATGAGGGTCATAGTTCGCCTCTAACACAAGCAATGTAGTATCATCTAAGCAACGTAATATAGTATCTGTAATTACACCCGTATCAGTAACAACAGTTGCTTTATCTTTACCTGCAAATACATTAATTCCGATAGGATCAGCAGCATCATGACTCACGCTGAATGGTTCGACAGTCAAATTGCCTAACGACAAGCTTCCTTTAGTCAGTTCCACCAGTTGATGTTTCGGTACAATCAATTTATTTTTGAATCTCACGCCAAGTCCCTTTCTTTGTATATACAGGAAGATCAAAGCGTTTTTAATAATTGCTGCAAACCTGCAATATGGTCACTGTGTTCATGACTGATAAAGATCCCTCCACTTGGCTCATATCTATATGTAATTCTTTCAGTCCATTTACAATGCGGCGGCAACTAATACCCACATCGTGCAATATAACAGAATTTCCTTTTTTTATAACTGTACAATTGCCCTTGCTACCACTAGCAATAACATGAACCTCCAATGGTGAGGATTCGCTCATCAAAACACTCCATATCATTAAATATCTACTATTGGTGAAAGCTATGTTTTCACCGTTATCATTTTTTCAATTCACATAATTCTTCTAATCGGCTAACAAAATACGCCATATTAGCTTCAAGATCTGAACCACGGCGGAACATATCTCCGCCTACGAGAAACATCGTATCATTACCATATAAACTAACTAGTTCTGGAAGGCGCGCATCCGTCACACCACCACCGGGCGCGGAGCATGCCGCTTTCATAAGGCCTATAGGCTGCTTAATATACGAACAAATACGTTGACATTGTTCTTGAGTAAAGGTAAAACGACCACCATAGGATACAAAAATAGCCATATCAGCCCCAAATAAGCGAGGGAATAAACCTAATTGCAAATAATCAGCCACACCTGACACACCAGGGCTCACAAAGCCACCTGAGTACGCAGGATGATTGATAATTGGTAATCCTAATTTTTCATCTGTTGCCAATCTATGTAGCCAACCTACACCTATAAGACCAGTGGCCACCATAAGTGCCGTAGCACCTGCCTCCTTAGCGAAATAGGCCCGTTCTAGCACATCCGTACCATCACCAGAAACATTGGCCGCATATAACGCATGTTTCCCATGGGCATCATTCATTTCTCGTACAGTAGCAGCACAACGTTTGACCCGATCTTTAAATTGAGAAAAGGATTGGTTAGTAATACCGTGATCATCTTTAATGACATCTACACCACCACGAGTGTATGCACCACACATGCGTGCCAATTCTTCATTCGATGTGCCCATCGGTTTAATAACAGCTTGAATCATAGGGCGTGTTGGGGTATCGACCAATCGGCGAATCCCATGAAGTCCAAACCGCGGGCCTTTGAATACATTTAATAATGATGGACATAACTCTACATCTACTACCCAAATATGTGGTTGCAACGAAGAATTGCCAAAGACAACATTTAAAAATTGCGTTGCCTCCATAGCTGTTGTTTCTACATTATAGGAAATGCGTGCTATATAATACCGAGATGCATCTATAGCCACATTTGGTAGTATTCCCTACATTAGCGTACGTTGAATCCGGCGACATGGCTTCTAAAGACTCTAATCGACCTGTAATCGTATGTTTAATATATGGGTCTGTTACAAATTCATAAGGGAATTCTATGGTCTGTTCAACCTGTACACCCCAAGCAATAGATTTTTGCCTCTTCATAACTATTTGCTTCTATACGATAGGTAACTATAAATCGTTCATCCTTCATAACGCGCCTCCTCTATAATGATAATATTTAATTATATACCAAAGTAGTACACGTTTCCATAAATATATACAAAAAAGGCTGTAGCAATGATATGTCATTACTACAGCCTCATATATTATATTAGGATTGATTATGCGTTAGCTAATGTTTTACCTAATTCTTGGCATTGTGCAATGCCATCATCATCAGGTTCACCTAAAATAGCCAAGCCATCAGCAACGAGTTCGCCACCAACGTCTTTAATGCGAGTGCCCCAGTCTTCTAACCAAGTACCACCCCAACCATAAGAGCCAAAGATAGCCAATTTTTTGCCGCCTAATTTAGATTCTAATTCTGCGTAGAATGGTTCGAATTCGCCGTCTTCTAATTCTTCTGCACCCATGTCAGCACAACCAAGAGCTAATTTTTCGTAAGCTGCTGCATCATCAACAGATACTTCAGATACGGATTTAACTTCTACTTCTTGACCTGCAGCTTTGATACCTTCAGCTACTTCATAAGCCATTTTTTCTGTATTGCCTGTACCGGACCAAAAAATTACACCAATCATCTTGTACCTCCTAGGCCGTTCTTGCGACCAATGAACTAAATGTTTTTCCCAACATCAATTGAGTTTGACAAAATTTACGACATGCTTTGTAACATAAGAAAGAGCGTTGTGCATCTACTACATCGTGGTAAACCTTCCATTCGCCGCACATGGAATAACCATTGCCACGACGAGAAATGAAAGATTTCACATCTTTTAGCGGATATCCAAGGAACACACCGATTTCATGAGGGAAATCAACGCTTGCTTCCATACGGTATCGCAAATGCTCGAGCATTTCCATAATACTCATCGTATCTTGATAACCGTAAGCTTTCAAAAATTTCATTACCGCAGGTTGCCGTACATAGTCTCGTAATTGTGTCTCACGGAACACCAATAATAGTCTACGCGCCTTACAGCGACATAATTCAAAGAAGAATAAACCTTTTTCATTAAACTCTTTATTATATTCAGTCAAAACGAATTGGATTTGTTCATTCATGTCCCGTGGAATAGAAACCAAATTCGAGATCTTAATACCTCGAATTGCCGGTGCACAATGAAATCCAATGATATTGTCAATTGAATCCATCATAGTCGTACCTGCCTGTTGCATATCTACACAGAAATCTCTCAAGTTATTGAGATTAATTCCTATATACACATAGTACTCTTGATGAGAAATATTGTCAAGATAATTGATAATTTATTTCAATAATTATTTATTATTTGATGCTAAGTAAATGGCTAACACGAGGGAATACCTTGGCATCACTTTCTTCATCAATAGCGATAAAGCGTGCATTCAATCCGGTGTTTTTAGTTTCAGTAACAGCAACATGAAGAATCTCATTATAAGAATTATTATTATCTTTACTTGTATATTTCAATACACCTACATATACCTTATTATGTTTAGTTAGTGGTGTCACCACCTGGTATTGGCCTAATTCTGTAGCCTTACCACTATTGATAGAAGCAACAAAATTACCTACATCGCTAGCATCTGTACTTACATGTTTGGTACTGACAAGATTATGGTTTTCACTCACCATAGTGTTGGCGAAAACAGCATAATTCATTTCATTATTGTTTTTAATATTAAGTGTATATACATCTGCGCGGCTAATACCAGCTTGCATAAGAGCCGTTTTTACATCTGTTTTACCAGCACCTGCAAATAATGCTTTGGGAGCATTATCATAGATGGTAACACCGTCATTTAATTTTACGCCATTATAAGTGCCATATGCAGCAGTATATTTACTAGCATTAATATTAGCGGCCTCAACAATTACAGGCGTGCTCATCGCTACAACACCAGCGAGAGCTAAAGCTATCATTGATTTCATACGATTCTCCTAAATAAAACCGCCCCTTATAGGGGCGGTATACATCACAACTATTTCTTTTGTTGTTTTGCCCATGTATCACGTAAACCTACGATACGGTTTACCACAATATGATCGGCAGTACTATCTTTATCAGTCACAAAATAACCTTGGCGCAAGAATTGGAAATGGTCTCCTGGTACAGTATTAGCAATGCTCGCTTCCCCTTTACTATGGAATACTTGTAAGGAGTCATGGTTGAAATCGCCCAAGAAGTCTTTACCATCGGAATCTTCTTTAAGTAAATAATCATATAAGCGAGATTCAATATCTACTGCAGTAGATGCTTCAACCCAGTGCAATGTCCCTTTTACCTTACGAGTGCAACCGCTACCGCTCTTAGTTTCTGGATCATATATACAGTGTATTTCTGTAATATTACCAGCTTCGTCTTTAATAACATCAGTACATGTAATGAAGTATGCACCTTTTAAGCGTACTTCTTTACCTGGTGCCAAGCGGAAGAATTTCTTAACTGGTTCCTCCATAAAGTCATTGCGTTCGATATAGATTTCACGACCGAATACAACTTCACGGTTACCCAATTCTTCATTTTCTGGATTGTTTTCAACTGTACAAAGTTCAGTTTGACCTTCTGGATAGTTTGTAATAACAACCTTTACAGGGTCAATAACAACCATAGGACGCGTTGCTTTGAGTTTCAAATCTTCACGAATGCAGAATTCAAGCAATGCAATATCAACGGTGCTATCCGCCTTAGCTACACCAATGCGGTCGCAGAAATCACGGATGGCTTCTGGTGTATAGCCACGACGACGCAAGCCAGAAATGGTAGGCATACGAGGATCATCCCAACCGGATACGAGGCCAGCCTCTACAAGAGCACGTAATTTGCGTTTAGACATAACCATTTTTGTTACATTTAAACGAGCGAACTCGATTTGGCGAGGTTTTTCAGTGTCTTCCCAATCCTCTAATACCCAGTCATATAACGGACGGTGTACTTCAAACTCTAATGTACAAATAGAGTGCGTGATACGCTCAATAGCATCCTCAATGGGATGAGCAAAATCGTACATAGGATAGATTTTCCACTCACTACCTGTATTATGGTGTTCTGCATTTACAATACGGTAAAGAACTGGATCACGCATAACAATATTAGGATGCGCCATATCGATTTTAGCGCGCAACACCTTTTCCCCATCGCCGTATTTACCAGCTTTCATGTCTTCAAAAAGAGCTAAAGTTTTCTTCTACACTGCGATTGCGATATGGGCTATTCGTACCAGGTGTAGAGAAATCGCCACGCGTTTGACGGATTTCTTCTGCTGTTTGATCATCTACATAAGCCTTACCCAAAGTGATAAGCTTTTTAGCATAATCATACATTTTGCCAAAGTAATCAGATGCATAACGTACGTCGCCATCCCAATGGAATCCCAAGCCATTCCACGTCTTCTTTAATGGAATTTACATATTCCACATCTTCCTTTTCTGGATTTGTGTCATCAAAAGCGTAAATTTGTTAAACCCTTGTATTCTTCACCTAAGCCCCAAAGTTAAGGCAAATAGACTTAGCGTGACCGATATGTAAATAACCCATTTGGTTCTGGTGGGAATCGCGTATGTACACGGCCACCATATACGCCCTCTTCATTATCTTTATTTATTTCAGCTTCGATAAAGTTAATGGATACAACTTCTTCAGGAGCTACAGTTTTGTTCAGTATCTTTATGTTCCAACGTTACAACCTCCATGTGATAAATATTCTTTTATTTTACCATATTTTACATAGGACCGCACATTTTTTAAGGTCTTATCAAAGTTTAGTCGAAATCAGTTACATCAACACCTGCTTTTTTAAGTTCTGCCAAGGCGGATTCCACATCCATTTCAGGCTTTTTATAATTGATTTGTTCATTAACACATGTTGTTAGAGGTTTCTTATTAACACCAGCAATGAGATTATTCGCTGTTAACATAGACATATCATAACGTGTACGGTCTGTATAAGACCCAATATGCGGTACAATTAAGCAATTATCAATTTCCAACAATGGATGATCTGCAGGCAATGGTTCTGGATCGAGTTACATCAAGAGCGGCATAATCAATTTCACCATTTTTTTAAGTGCATCAATAAGAGCATCTGTATCAACTATGGCACCACGGCCCCACATTGACAAATAATGCGGTCTTTTTCATTTTTTTGAAGAACTCTGCATCACACATATGATACGTTTCATCTGTTAATGGCGCCATAATACATACAACATCACTGGTAGCGAGCAGTTCATCTAATTCCATATACGTCGTTCTATACAATTGATCATCATTGCGTTGATGACGATTATGATAGACAACAGTCATGCCAAAAGCACGCGCACGACGAGAAATGGAAACACCTATAGCGCCCATACCAATAATGCCAAGCGTACGGCGGCTTAAATCAAAGCCCTTAATATTCGACGGACGTTCAGCCCAACGACCATTTTTTACAAAGGCTGCATTTTCTATGATACGACGACTAGCCGCTGCAATGAGGGTGAAAGCCAATTCTGCCACAGTTTCGTTTAGCACCCCTGGCGTATTACCATAAGGGATACCAGCGACCGTAAGGTCATCAATTTTTACATTATCATAACCTACAGACGCTTGTGCAATTACCTTTAAATTGGGAGCATCTTTCACAAGATCAGCATCAACTGATATGGAATTAATAGACCACAAGCCATCGGCTTCACGCAACCATTCTTTTAAAACCTCTCTAGGCATTTTAGTTTTTTCTGTCCATTGACGTACATCAACGTGTTCTTGTAAATAAGCGATTACATCGCGACGAACCAAGCCCGGTACTACCACTAAAGGTTTACGTTCCATAATCATTCCATCCCTTCTATCAAATATATTCCTAATGCTTTAATAGCACACATATGTTAACGAAAAATTTATGTATCTATATTGTATCCTATAATCAGAATTTTACCAAAAATTAGACCCAAAAGACAAAAAAGAGCTCCAAAGCAATATGCCTTTAGAGCTCTTTCATAGTATGTGATTATTTCAAATCAGAAGTACAGTTTGGACATTTAACTGCATCAATATTAATGTCTGTTTTACAGAATGGACATTCTTTTGTAGTCGCTGGTGCTTCTTCAGCTTCTTTTTTAGCACTTTGCATCAACTTCGTCAACGCGCGAATCATCAAGAATACAACAAATGCTAAGATTAAGAATTGAATTAGATCAGTAATGAAAGTACCGTAAGGCAATACAGCACCGGCAGCGCGAGCTGTTGCAATATCAGCACCATTTACAAATGCCTCTTTAGATGCTTCACTTAATGGAATGTATAGATTGCTAAAATCAATACCACCAGTGAACACGCTGATTAATGGCATGAACAAATTGCTAACTACAGAATTCACTAATGCCGTGAAAGCTGCACCAATAATCATACCTACAGCGAGGTCCATCATGTTCCCTTTAAAAGCGAACTCTTTAAACTCTTTAATAAATTCCTTCATGTTTAACTCCTACTCACACTTAAATCGTCCGGAAAAATTAACCTCATTAATCATAAAAGAAAACTTCATCCATGTCAATATTTTTCGATATAGTTCATTGAAAGTTTTTGATATGCTCATCATCCTATTTTGATAATAGAGGACTCAAGCGATAAAGCCTTGGCTCTTTCAATAACGGCAATAAATGCTGGTGGAATCATATGCTCAGGAATATAATGAGCGATTCTACGCCCTACAATGACACCTTTATTACTATAGAACCAGGAAAAATAATACAATAATAAAGTTTCTATATCCTTTGCTTTGATATTTTTTAAACACCGCTGTATAGCTTGACGATCATCGACACCTAATTTAGAAAAACCACGACGAGCCATATCTTTTGTTACCATACCACGACCTGTATCGATAATATCTTGGACAATCATATCCAAAACATTACGATGGTGATGGTGAATTAGATGAGATACTACATCCATTTCAAAACAGATTTCATTCGTGTAAAACACATTGGCATGCGTTTTGCTATGCTTATCCATAACATCACGGTCATAGAGCGCAACTGTAGGAATGGAAAAGCTTTTAAATAGTTTATGGAGCTTGCTAATGGAGGATTCGCCACGGGCATTGATCAGACAAATGCCAAAATAATCGAAATCGACATTTAATTTCTTTGCCATTCCTGCAAAGCTACCGTATTCGGTTTCCCCTTCCACTAAAATGATACAACGCGCATAAAGTGCTTCCTTAGCCTCTGGGAAAGTGCATAATCAAATGCTTTTCCACTTCGCGCACAAATTTAAAGGTCACGCCACAAGCTGTACGAACTAGCCCCTCCTCATCACGATACATACGAATGATATGACGATAATCATCTACTAAAGCATCTGTACTATGCGTAACAACGAATAATTGCCCTAACAATCCATCAATTTGGAACAACTGCTTAATCAGTGCTAAAAACTCAGGGTTTTCATTGGTTGCAATTTGGCGATAATAACTGAGCACAGCCCGTTGCAAATAAGGGCTCAAATGAAGTTCAGGCTCATCAACGCTGATGAAGACTGGTAAATATCGACGTCCCTCACTATCATATACGAGCAATGATTCTAAGTTAGTAGAGGCACTATGCACCTTCATATATATTTGAGCTAAAATTTTTAAAGCTACCGCCATAATGAGACGGACATTATCAATAGAGTACTTGCGAATCAAGGTAGCCTCTGTAGATGATGTTAATAGCTCTACAAGGCGCTGAATATTAAGAACACATTCTGGATCCAGCCCTTTTTTCACATTAATAAGTCGATCTAGATACAACTGTCTCATCTCCGGTACAACTCGCTTTTTGCTGGCAAATACGATTGACAAGTTGCTTTTCCCTAATTCCATGTATACCGAAGTAGGAATGGAATATAATTCAGCCTCCGATGTATCTCGATGGCACATGTATAAAGCGTGGCGCAACATGGACAAAGGAACGGGGCTCAACTGTTCTCCATCGATTTTATAGAGTCGAGGATATACCTCTTGCACCACTTGCTCAAGGCGTAAATAAATAGCAGCCTCCGGTCCTATAATATCTTGAAAGGATGTAGTCAATTCGGAAAACGATAATTTACACTCTATGCGAATTGGTTTATTGACGTCCGCAAAAATCACTTTCTTGAAAACCTCTGAGCGTCCATCATCTGTTCTAAAAGGTCTAGAAAATTAGATTTCCCTACTGCATTCTCGCCTACAAAATAGTTGATATCATTGTGAAAGTGTAATTCTACATCCACGAGGTTCCGATAATTTTCAATTTGAATCCATTCCATAAACATATCTATCACACTCCTACAATATACAAAAAAGGTGCCACCATTCAACGATATCACTTATTGATGGTCACACCTTTGTATGCGCCAATACTACTATTATATAGTATACGACATTTATTTTGTTTTTTCCTCTATTATCTTGCCACCTTTAAAGAGTCCTTGTTCCTCTTTAAGACGACTAAGCATAATGGAAGATATGAACATTACAATACCAGCGATTACTGTAACGAGAGCTAAGCTTTCACCAAAGAATAAGAATCCATAGAAGGAGCTAATAAATACGCCCACATATTGCAAGAACTGTGCCACAACTGCATTTGTTGTAACAAAGGCACCAGTCAAGAAGAATTGTGCCACTACAGAAATGCCACCTATAATAACGATAATAAACCAATCTGAGCCTTGAGGCATTACAAATTCATCAGTGGCTACAAGTCCTGCAAACATACTAGTAATCATGAAATATGCCATGATTTCAAAGTTACTATGTTTTCCACGTTTACTAATGGTTCGTATAGTTGTATAGGCCGCTGCAGCCAGTGCAGCGCCCAAGATAGCAACCAATGCATACCACGAGAAGGATTCATAGGTAAATGGGTTTACCATTATCATAACGGCAGCAAAAATCAGTGCAAGCCATTTTCCCGCACCTTTTGGCAACGACTCTTTTAAAAACAAAGCACTAAAAATAAAGACAAATATTCCTGTCATTTGAAATAAAATCGTTGCATCAGATAACTTCAAATGTACTAAGGCAATGAAATTGCAAACCATACCAAAGCCGCCATATAGGCCCCGCATAACAAGCAATCCTCTATCTTCTTTAGAAAAATGAATCCCCTTCATATACATGATAATAAGTACTGCTACGGTTCCAAAAAGCCCCCGAGCAAAAGCAATTTCACCAGCCGGTATACTTGTCCCCAATAGCTTAACAAATACATTCATCGTACTGAATAAAAGCGCAGACAATAAAGCGTATATAAGGCCTTTTTTAGCCATAACTCCTCCTCGAACTATTCCCCAAAAATAGTTCTCATCACTCAATCAAGCCACAATCTTTTATACAACCTTCAGTATAAATGTGTACAGATTATAGATATAGATATACCGCCCTTCCGAAGAAGAGCGGTATCGTATTAGTTAGAGAATGTATCGACAAAATCCAAAATTTCTTGTTTCATATTTTCTTTATCGATAGCTTTTGTAAAGCGCAATGGCTTAGCTTGTAGCGCAGCCAATTGTTTAGGGAATCCTACACCTGTAACAGCAGAGATATTTTCTAAGCTTTCATAAGGAGTAGCCCCAATCTTGATATCAAGAGCTTCACAAATTGGTGTTGGGAATTTGAACGGATGAGCTGTAGATGCGATGATAGTATGACGAGCACCATCCTCTGGATGTGCTTCTAACTCTTTCATATACGCGCCCATCGCAACAGCTGTATGAGGATCCATCAAATAGCCATAGGAGTTATATACTTGCTCAATAATAGCCTTTGTTTCGTCATCATTTACATAAGCACCGCTGAAATTAGCTTGTACTCGTTTAAATTCGTCTTCATTAACAGACAATTTACCTGTGGATTTCAAATCCTTCATCCATTGAGCGGTCCTTTCACTATTTTCACCAGAGATATAGTACAAGAAACGTTCAAAGTTAGAGGATTCTAAAATATCCATGGATGGAGAAATCGTCGTATAGAATGGGCGATTCATATCATATGTACCCGTTTTAAAGAAATCCGTAAGTACATTATTTTGATTGGATGCACAGATTAATTTACCGATAGGAATCCCCATCTTTTTAGCATAATAAGCAGCCAAAATGTTACCAAAATTACCTGTTGGAACCACTACGTTAAACGCTTCATCCTCGTGAATAGCACCTTGTGCAACGAGTTCAGCATAGGCATTCACATAATACACCACTTGAGGCGCCAAACGACCAATGTTGATGGAGTTCGCACTAGAGAACATAACACCTTTTTCGGCTACTTCTTTAGCTGTATTGGCATCGACGAATAAACGTTTTAAGAATTGTTGCGCATCATCGAAATTACCATGAATAGCAGTTACGTTAACATTAGCGCCTTCTTGTTTTTGCATTTGTTCTGCTTGCATAGGGCTCACGCCATCGGTTGGATAGAAAACCTGAATATGTGTACCCGGTACATCTTTAAAACCTTCAAGAGCAGCCTTCCCTGTATCGCCAGATGTAGCAGTTAAAATAAGAACCTCTTTGGTTTCACCTTCCGCTTCCTTTGCTGCTACCAACAAATATGGGAATAGTGAAAGTGCCATATCTTTAAAGGCTTGTGTGCGACCGTGGAACAATTCCAATACGGATACCTTTTCAAGCAAAGAATGTAAAGGCGCAATATCGCGAGTACTAAAGTTAGCATCGCTGTACGCAGAATTAATCATTTCCTTTAAATGGGCTTCAGAGAAGCAAGGGAATAATTTCGCCAATACAACAGCCGCCACCTCTTGATACGTTTTATCTTTGATGTCGTCATACTTTAAACAATTCGTTGGAAACAAGGCAGGTACATATAAACCGCCATCCTCTGCCAAACCATGTAATAACGCATATGTTTCATTTACGGCAACAGTGCCACGTGTACTTGTATAATTCATGGGCAACCTCTACAAACTAAATTCTATGGAATCATAATATTCTTTAATTATAGCATAAAAGCACCCCAAACGGGGTGCTTTCTATAGATTTTATTGCATATTATTTTATCAATAATTATATCGTAAAATTACAACGATTATAATTCGCCTTCTGCAATAGCATCCAATGTATCAAGGGATGGAATAAAGAACAACATACCCTGTAATAGGTTTAGAGTAATCGAGCAATTTATCGTTTTGTGTGAACATATTCGTAAGCATTGTTTTCGTTACATCCCAGTAACGAGCATAACCAATGAAATATGTGCCACGCACACCTTGGCCAGGTTGTGCAAATGCTACATTCATACGAACGATTTTATGTTCTTCGTCATCGCGATTATCTTGAGCTACTACATTGTGAGCTGCTGGATCTTTTTCATCATCTTCTAATTCAATATCGCTGAATTTACGACGGCCAATGAATTTTCTCTTGCATTTCTGTAGGAAAGTGCTCGCCAAGCATCAAGGTCGTGTTCATATTTTTGTGCAAATGCATAAGAACCATTAGTGAATTCAGGGTCTTCATCACCGATAACGCTCCCACTCTACTGCTTCTTGGCCTACAGGATTTTCCGTACCATCAACGAAATCGATAATAGCACGACCTTGTTCATAATGGAAACCATGAGTTTCATCAACTACAGATGTAATAGGACGCAAGAATTCCATGATTTGATCCACTACAGTATATGTAACAGATTCATTATTGGAACGTACATGTAAGAACAAATCAGCCGCTACAGCTGGCACATCTTGTTTATCACCTTTAATACCTTGGAAAGTCTTCTAACTCTTTTGGTACAGGTGCATTAGGGAATAAATAATCCCATGCTTTACGGCTAAAGCCAAAAGCGATACCCAAGCCTTCGCCATTAGCACGAATACTAACAGAACGTTTAATGGCTTGAATACGATCAGCCATATCTTGGATTACTTCTAATTCTGCATCGCGATCTTTACGATTTAATAATAATGTTGTGAAATTGACACTTTGACCCAGCATCTTTATATACATCTTGTGTTCTAGCTACATCTACTGCCATTTGAAACCTCCTAATGAGAAATAGTATTATATACCAATCATAAGTGATTACTAATTTATTGTCTATGCAATATTTATCAGAATAAATTTATAAAGACTTTATTTCTTTACCATATAGACGTTCCATACCTTGTCTAGTGACAAGCCACATTTTTCCTGATTTTCTAAATTCTCCTTCTAAAAATCCATTCTTTACACGCCCCCTACAGTTTTGTTTAAGAGAATCAGCAGTAACATTCCAGCGTTCTGCCGCCTCTTGTGTGGTCATTACATCATCTAATTTCATTATAGAACTCCTAATATTACTAATAGATTATAAACGGATAACACAAAGGCAATAATACTAATTATTAAAGTTAATCTTGAAATCATATGCTCGCCATTGTTATAATAGTTAGGAAGATTGGGGACTCTTTCGAGCCCCAGTGGTTACTGATTTAATAACTGTATTATCGCGATTGCGAGCTGGATAAACGCGGTTATTATCGGTAGCCACTTTTTTATTATCTTCCTTAACTTTTTCAATGGCATCACCTCCTTCCTTATGTCTGCCTTAACTATACTATATATTTTGTCTGACATAAATCAAATAAATCTTTTTAACTAAAAAGAGGACTTCCACATCTCTAAATGTAGAAGTCCCCATATCAAGTTAATGAATACATATAGTCAGCATATATACATCACTAACTTAATACCTCTAACATTAATTAGAGGATTTCTTCTTTGTATTGATGCTGCTTTTTCTGTGATTTCCATAATGACTTGCTATGTCTATTATGCTCATGTCCTTAATATATTCATATGGTGCTAGTAATTCACCTGCAAATGCATTCGCTTGCCACTCAGGATCCTAATATGGTGGTATGTCACCATCTTCTCTCGCCAAAGTAATCATCTCTACGCGATGTAATAATAGATGTCCTAATTCATGTGTCATAGTTAATCTGTCTCGACCATAACCATTGTTTTCTGGTCATGATTTACTCGAGATAAATCAATATCAATGTTATTTCTAACACTGTCCTCTACAGCCTCTTGTGTAGTCATAATATCATCTAGTCCAAATTTCAATTTCATAATCTTCTAACAAAACATCCGATTACTAATATTAAAACAATAATAGTCGCTATATTAATCAGCCATTCTAAATATTGCATAATTCACCTCGTTGATTTACAATGATGTCGAGAAGGTGGCTGGGCTTTCACCCGCCTGCTTTTTAGTCTTTGCTAACAAGTTTTAAAATTGCTAGTGCTAGTACCAGTAGCGTTAATGTATTTGCTAAACTTGTTAGCTATTTTATTATGTCCATACTTACACCGCTTTACAATACCGTTACACGCTCTAACATGTTTAACAGCAAGATTCTTTTAATAAAAAACTATCGACTTAGGTAAATAGTATGTATACAGAGAAATGGACACATATCATAATAGGAGGTGAAACTTATATGTTTTTCTTTTTTCTTGAGGAAGATACTAGTACAGGTTCGTATACATCGCCTTTTGATTCGATAAAACAACTTGATGACGAAGGTAATGAGTATTGGTATGCTAGGGATTTACAAGGGATACTTGAATACTCCGAATGGCGAAATTTTTATAAAATTATTGAAAAGGCAAAAAATGCTTGTGAAGCCAGTGGTCATGTGGTTCAATCCGAATTTGTTGACGTCAACAAATTGGTAGATGTTGGGGCTAACTTACAACGTAGTATACAAGATATAGTACTCTCTAGATACGCTTGTTACTTAATCGCTATGAATGGTAATCCGCGTAAAGAGGTAATCGCATTAGCTCAAACTTATTTTGCGGTAAAAACTCACAAGCAAGAGCAATTAGAATTGCAAAAAGAAGATAGCTTACGCTTGCAAATCCGACAAGATATTAAAGAGCATAATATTTCTTTAGCTGAAGCCGCTAACCAAGCAGGAATAAAAGAACCAAGAGATTATGCTATTTTTCAAAATGAAGGATATAAAGGTTTATATGGCGGTTTAGGAGTAAAACAAATTCATGCTAGAAAAGGTCTAAAAAAATCTCAGAAGATTTTAGATTATATGGGAAGTACTGAACTTGCTGCTAATCTATTCCGCGCTACACAAACTGATGAAAAATTACGCCGTGAGGGAATAAAAGGAAAACCACAAGCTAATAAGGTTCACCATGACGTTGGGGCAAAAGTGCGGCAAACCATTAAAGAATTAGGCGGTACTATGCCAGAAGATTTAGCTACACCGACTAAAAGTATCCAACAAATAAAAAAAGAAAAGCAAAAGAAGCTTTCAAAATAATACACATTGATTTGCACCCATTTTCTTGGACAGACAATAAGAAAAACCCGCACAACTGTGCGGGTTTATTTTGGTGGACCACCAGGGGTTCGAACCCTGGACACCCTGATTAAGAGTCAGGTGCTCTGCCAGCTGAGCTAGTGGTCCATGACACGACTTATTATATGCCTATTTTATAGGAATGTAAAGAATATTTATTACATTCCTATAAAATATATACACTAGAATTGTTGCATCCAATCCTTTATCGTTTCACAAGCCTCTGTAGGAGTAATATCAGTAGTTCCCTACGCATTCATCACCTTTATAGAACTGAATTACACTATGAGTACGGCTTACTGCTTTTACAATAATCTCAGTCAAATCTACTTTAGCTATACTAAATTGCAAACCATAACGCCCCACATAAGTAAATACTTGTTGTTGTGTGTCATAATCCATATGAACCTGCAGCATCTTGCCCCCAGGCCAACAGGATTCGACAAATTCTTTATTTCTTGGTTTTAGAAAAATCAAAAGAATCCCATACTACCCTCCGATGCGCCACATTGGGTCGTTCTGGTTGATCCATAGTAACACCCATCATGACGTTCTTGTTTACGTTGTAGTGCCCATTCAATATGACTAGCAAGTTCAGTTTCACTGAAACCTCTTCGTACAAGAGATACTAAATCAGATTCATCATCACGCAAGAGACATAGGCGCATTTGACCATCCGAGGTAAGGCGAACACGATTACAAGTATCACAATAACTATGGGACATGGAGAATATACATCCAACCTCCTTTCCACTCGGTAAATTGTAATACGTTGCAGGTCCAAAACCATATACAGAGTGATTTTCTGTAAGTATCCCTCCACTTACGCGTTCTAATTGAGCCTTCCATTCATCAAAGGTTGGTCCATGAAATGCATCGCCTTGAAATGGCATATATTCAATAAAGCGCCATATGACAGGCCAAGTCTCCACGTATTGCAACAAAGAACGAACTTCATCATCAGTCCAGTGACGCGATAAAACGGTATTGATTTTAACAGAGGTAAAGCCTGCATCAATAGCACTATGAATACCTTTGAGTACAGAATCCAGTTGATTGGCTTTGCCTACACAAAGAGCAAATGCATCGCTATCTAAAGAATCAAGACTGATATTTACACGGTTTAAACCTAGCGCTTTTAGTTTTGCCGCACGCTGTGCAAGCAAACTGCCATTTGTGGTCATAGAAAGGTCTTCAAACCAGCCTGTTTTCTTAATGCGAGCTAATAACTCTTCAAGATAAGGGTATAGCAAAGGCTCACCACCTGTAAGGCGTACGGCCTTCACCCCCACATGATGAAAAGCACCTAATACGGTCATCCATTCATTTACAGATAATAGCTGTGTTTGGCTTTGTGGCGTAATCTCTGCCGGTCTGCAATAAGGGCAGCAAAAGTTACACGCATCTGTCAAAGACAGACGTACATATTCAATTGTACGGCCCCATACGTCCTTCATAGCACACCTCGTTTAACTCACTATTTAATAACCGATACTTCATCACCTATATTAATTGTACCATTTTTTAGAACTTTCCCAAAAATTCCTTGCGTAGGCATAATACAGGATCCCACTTGTTTCATAATTTCGCAGCCGTGATGGCACTCTTTACCGATTTGTGTTACCTCAAGCAATACCTCATGGGGACCTAGTTGTAGTTTTCAGTTCCCGACTGGTAAATCATACAATACAATACCTTCGACGGTAATATTTCAGCAAAAGTCACCAGGTTTTACATCGGCCCCCTTATCGCGCATATGCTCAATACTCTTAATGCCGAGTAAACTAATTTGGCGATGCCAATTACCAGCGTGTGCATCGCCTTCCATGCCATGATCTACGATAAGATTGGCAGATTCAATATTATGTTTCTTTTGCCCTTTTTTCTCGCTAATAGAGATGGCAATAATCTTTCCTTCAGCCATACAGTCCTTCCCTTCTTATGGGAACAAATCATCTAAATTTATCAATTTATTATAACATAGTATATAGGTATAATCCCCTGTGAGTTTAGTCACTATTTGGGTGTATTACTTTCAAAAAAGAACCCTACCCATTATGAGTAGAGTTCTTAGTATTAATAATGGTGAAAGTCGATTAACGACGACCCATTTCTTTGAAATTCATCGCCCTTGTTCACGCCATTGAGCAATAGGTTAAGCAGGATAGCCATGATACTACCCGAATGTAATACCAGATTTTAATAAAATTTGAGCCCATGCTGGGAAATGCGCATAGAATGTTGGTGCAGCGATAGGAATCATGGAAACACCGATACTAATCGCCACAAGCATCAAGTTTTGATTGCCATCAAAATTAACTTTACCAAGAGAACGGATACCGCTAGCAATAATCATACCAAACATGGCAATACCAGCACCACCGAGCACTGCATTTGGAATGCTTGCTACAACAGCCGCCAATTTAGGGAATAAGCCTAATAGAATTAAGATTACACCAGATGCAGCTACTACAAAACGACTTTTAACGCGTGTTACAGCGATAAGACCAACGTTTTGAGCAAATGCTGTATATGGGAAGCTATTAAGAATACCACCGATAACTAGTGGAAAGACCGTCAGCACGGATAATGGATGCCAATTCCTTTACGATCGATTTTTTTATCTACAATCTCACCGATAGCAATACTATCGCCAGTTGTTTCAACCATAACAACGAGCATAACAATAATCATGGAAATCACAGATGCCCAATCAAATGTTGGTAATCCAAAGTAGAATGGTTCAATAATAGCGACCCAGTGAGCTTTACCAACCTCAGCAAAATTAGCTACACCCCATTGCAAAAGCGATGGCAGTACCAGCAATAAGACCAATCAAAACGGAAAGATTACCAATAAAACCTTTCGCAAATTTATAAAGTAAATATAACGATTAAGAAGGTAAGGAAAACCGAGGCTAATATTGGTAAGACTACCAAACTGTGGATTTCCTACACCACCGCCCATCCAGTTTACGGCAACAGGCATTAAGTTAATACCGATAATTGTAATAATAGTACCTGTTACAACAGGTGGGAATAAACGAATCAAACGACTAAAGAACGGTGCTACGAGGAATGTAAACAAACCTGCTACAATAATAGCACCATAAATAGCGGTCATACCGTGTTGGGTCCCAATCATAGCCATCGGGCCAACAGCGGCAAATGTAACACCTTGAATCATCGGTATACGACCACCAATATTACCAAAGCCTATTGTTTGAATCAGTGTAGCAATACCACAAGTAAATAAGTCCGCCGTAATAAGTCGAATCAAATCCTCTACGGGCAAATGCATCGCTTGTGCAATAATAATAGGTACCGCTACAGCACCAGCATACATTGCTAATACGTGTTGTAAGCCATAGGCAAACAGCTTGGGTACTGGCAACATAGAGTCAACAGTATTGTTTTGTTCTGACATAATGGTCTCCTGCTTTCTAAACTACAAACATTACTCTTATATTTTACGTTATTATTCGGATTTTAACAATAGAAAAAGAGAAACCTTAGATATTTTATTTTCTAAGGCTTCCCAACTCTATATTTTCCGAACATTAGATAGCATAACGTATATTATCGTCCATTATTTGTATAAGGCCAAAATGGCTGATTCCTTTCATCTAGTTCAGATTCGATTCGATCCATTTGTTCTTTTAATTGAGCTACATAGGATTCATCTTTAATGCCAGAAATATTGATGCGCACATTTAAAAATGCAGCTTTAACAGCGGCTCTTGCATTGATAGCTGCAATGATACCATCGGTAATGAGGTTTTGATTTCCCTTTGTAGCTGCAACATGCGCAAGCTCAAAAATTTCATAACTAATCAGGCCAATCTCTAATGGAACATTAGCGGCATCTTTATAGGCTTGTTGAATCGCTGCACTGCGAACTGCCTTCTCTTCATCTGTATTTTTAGGTAATCCTAATGCATCCATAAAGAGATTAAATACATTAGCATCTGCTTGTGCTAGTGAAAGAGCTTTTTCACGAATCATCTCTGCCTTTTGTTGCAAATCATGCATTTCATCTTGTACATCTTCATACCCTTTTTTACCAAAGGTTAAGTTGGCCACCATCTCAGCTAATGCGGCCCCTGTAGCTGCCGTTAACGCTGCAATCGCACCACCACCCGGTGTAGGCTCCTTAGATGCAGTAGCCGCCACAAAATCTTTTATAGAACTCGTTAATAAATCCATATATACACCTCAATAACAAAGGGGGCTATTGCCCCCTCTGTATACTATGTCAATAAAACTACTATGTCGATTACAATACCATAGTATTAGAACAACCCTTTAATAGTGCCGTCCGCATCAATGTCCATGTTAAGTGCAGCAGGTCGTTTAGGTAAACCTGGCATAACCATAACATCACCAGTACGGCATACGAGGAATCCTGCACCATTAGCCACGCGAATATCGGTTACATTAATTTTAAACCCTGTTGGTGCTCCTAACAACGCTGGATTATCCGATAAGGAATACTGTGTTTTCGCCATACAAACCGGTAGATTATCAAGACCCCACTCTTTTAATTGAGCGATTTGTTTTTTCGCCTTTCCATCAAATGTAACGCCATCGCCACCATAAATAGTACGAACGATTTTATCGATTTTTTCTTCAACGCTATCAGTCAATTCATATACAAATTTAGGTGTTGGTTCGCTGCCCTCCACGAGTTCTACTACTCGTTTTGCCATATCGATACCGCCTTCGCCACCTTTCCCAACATTCATTGAGCTCTACAGGCACGCCATAGTCATTGCACAAACGTGTTAATTCAGCAATTTCTGCATCAGTATCGGTAACGAATTTATTGATGGCAACCATAACAGGTACACCGAAGAAGCGCATATTTTCAATAGCTTTTCGTAAATTGCTGAAACCCTTTGTTACAGCCTCTACATTTTCTGTATTCAACTCTTGTTTTGGTACGCCGCCATGCATTTTAAGAGCGCGCAATGTAGCAACGATTACGATAGCATTTGGAAAAATATCACCGTAACGGCATTTGATATCGAGGAATTTTTCTGCCCCTAGATCAGCACCAAAGCCAGCTTCTGTTACTACAATATCACCGAGTTTTAGGCCTAATTTTGTAGCCACCACAGAGTTACAACCGTGCGCAATATTCGCAAATGGACCGCCATGAACAATGGCAGGCGTATGTTCCAATGTTTGTACAAGATTTGGCTTTATAGCGTCTTTCATAAGAAGCGCCATCGCACCTTCACATCCTAATTGATGTACATACACAGGTTCACCTTTCAGGTTAGGACCGATGACGATGCGACCAAAGCGTGCTTTCAAATCTTCTAAATCGGTAGCCAAACATAAAATGGCCATGATTTCAGAAGCAACGGTAATCATGAAATGATCTTCGCGCGGAAAACCACACACCTTACCGCCCATGGCAACCGTTACATTGCGCAATGCACGGTCATTCATATCGAGAACACGAGTCCAAGAAATTTGACGCAAATCGATTTCTAGTTCATTACCTTGGTGGATGTGGTTATCAATCATAGCGGACAATAGATTATTTGCCGCCGTAATAGCATGCATATCGCCCGTAAAATGTAGGTTAATATCATCCATCGGTACTACTTGGGCATAACCGCCACCAGCAGCGCCGCCCTTGATACCGAATACAGGTCCCAAGGATGGTTCGCGAAGTGCAGCAATAGCATTCTTGCCGATTTTATTCAAGGCTTGCACCAAACCGATGGTAGTTGTAGATTTCCCTTCCCCTGCAGGAGTTGGTGTAATAGCTGTAACGAGAACTAATTTCCCGTCCTTTTTACTGTCTAAACGCTTAATGGCATCAAAGGAAATCTTTGCCTTATAATGACCATATTGTTCAATATCATCAGGAGTAAGACCGCATTTATCAGCAATAACCTGAATTTTTTCCATCTTATTTTGTTGAGCTATTTCAATATCGCTAAGCATAATTCCTCCTCATATCGCACCTGTTTTGTCTACTGTGAATGTATATTTGTACACTCGTCACCTTTTTATTATATGTGAAAGTGACGATTATGTCTAATTATTTCTTACTTATATGTATATTGCTTTTTCTAATCAATAGGCTAAGGCACACATAGACTGAGGAGTTCAACAAAATAAAACCGCCACCAACGGTGACGGTTTAGTATGACTTACCTATATAAAATTACGGGTTAAATGGGAATAAAATTGGCAATAATACCAAAGAAACGATGGCAGATACAATAATCAATGGTACGCCCGCTTTTACATAATCCATGAAAGCTGTAACCCAGCTACGTTATATACCATAGTATTTGCAGGCATGCCGATTGGTGTAGCATATGCAAGAGAACTGGAAATAACGATAGCTACAAGAATCGCTTTGGGGTCAAAGCCTAATTGAGATGCAAAGGCCAAGCCGATAGGTGCCAACAATGCAACGTCCGCTGTATTGGACATAAAGTTTGTCATGAATACAGACAAGAAGAAAAGCACTGCTAACAAGGCCAATGGGTTAGATGTACTCACCCAAAGCCATCAACGATAAGGTTTGCAATTAAATGCAGCCCTGCGCCGGATTTTTAACCATTGCTGTCCCCAAGAGCCATAGGAACCTAGCAAACAACAGAATTGTCTTTCATATCGATAGACTTTTACAGCCTCTGTTTCAGTGATAACCCCAGTTTGCTAGCTACTAATACAAGAGCACCTACCCAAGCGCTAACAGCTAAAGTATACACCGATTTGTTTTTCAAAAATCATAGCCGCAATAGTCAATACAAGCACCAAACCTGCTGTCCATTTTTTCCACATTGGAACATGATCAAAGTCAGCATTTTTTTGATAGTTTGCATCAGGCTCACGAGTTGGAACCTCTGGCAAGAAACGTTTGCCAATGAATGCATAGAATAGAGTGCCGATGATAAGCATAGGTAAACCTACTTCACCATAAGCGAAGAAACTAAAGGAACCAAGACCAGCCTCTTGCAAATTAGAGTTTGCAATCATATTACCAGGGGAACCAATCATAGAAATATTACCACCCATAGCGGCTGCAAATACGATTGGCATTAGGAATTTAGTTTGGTTGAAACCACCCTTTTTACAAATACCGATGACAACAGGAATCATAACGGCTGCCGTACCTGTGTTGGACAAGAAACCAGACATAATACCTGTAAGCATCATGATAGCGATAATAAGGGTTGTTTCGTTTTTAGCAAATTTATTAACAACATTACCTACATCAACAGCAACACCTGTTTCAAAGAAAGCAGCACCGATAATAAACATAGCTAGGAATAAAATAACATTAGAGTCAACGAAGCCTTTGAAAGCTTCCGCTGCGGTTAATACACCAGAAAGATGTAAACCAACGGCTACAATCATAGCCGTAATAGACAATGGAATCTTCTCTAATGCAAACATGACGATTGCAAATACGAGGAATCCCAATGTAACAGCAACACTATAATCCATGAGAACTTTCCTTTCATGGTAGCCATACGCCTATAGTATATAGATATAACTCAGTGATGTAAATCATATAATTATTTTTTTATAATGAATCTTTTTCATATATCTACAACGCTAGATAATACCTTATATATTAAAAGGGGCACAGAATTGGCAATAATCCCAAAGGCATTTATTTAAACTCTTATGAATAGTTTAAAACGGGAATAAGATTGGTAACAATACGAGTGCCACGATACTAGATACAACAATGAGCGGCAAACCAGCTTTCACATAATCCATGAAGCTATAACCAGCTATATTGTACACCATAGTATTCGCAGGCATACCAATTGGAGATCACAATTCGATTATTTAATGAAGCTTACATGTTTATAAATCTCTTCTAACACTTCATCTTTCTTCGCATTGTATTCTACTTTTTTATTTTCAAAGTAGTTATTCCCTTCCGCATCGATGGATACGATGAGCGGACCAAATTCTTTTACACGGCAAGTCCACAAGGTTTCAGGCATACCGAGTTCTCGCCAGTTCGCAGATTCGATTTCTTCTACTTCTGTAGCAGCAAGTACGGCATTACCTGCTGGGAATACACAGTGAAGAGCACCAAAATCTTTACATGCACGAGTTGTTTCAGGACCCATGCCACCTTTACCAACGATAAGGCGTACACCAGTTTGTTTTACAAATTCGTACTCGAATTTTTCCATACGCATAGATGTAGTAGGACCTACGGAAATCATTTCAAATTTATCGTCACCATGATCACGTACGATTGGACCTGCATGTAGGATAGCACCGTTGCGAACATCTACTGGTAACTCCCGTCCATATTCGACGAGACGACGATGAGCAACATCACGGCATGTTGTGATATGACCATTTAAGTAAATAATATCCCCTGCTTTAATTCCTTTAAGATCAGATGCTTGAATTGGTGTTGTCAAAATATGTTTAGCCATTAGAATGTCACTCCTTTGTGAGATAAAATTTCGTACTTACCGTCTTTATCAAATACTACATGACCGCGACGATGGTTCCAACAACCAACGTTTACAGCTACGGAAATTACAGATGGATGACGAGAACCATGTTCGATATTTACGCCCATTACGGATTTGTCACCACCCATACCTTGAGGTCCAAGGTGTAATGCATTAATACCGTCTTCAAGTAATTGTTCCATGTACGCTGCTTTTTCATTATCTGCTTTGGAGGATACAGGGCGCATCAACGCTTTTTTAGACATAGATGCTGCTGTATCGATGGATGTAGCAATACCTACGCCTACTAATAACGGAGGACATGCATTCAAACCATAACTTGTCATCAAGTCCAATACGAATTTAGCTACTCCTTCATAACCTTCGCCTGGCATCAATGTTTTACCAGATCCTGGTAAGGAGCAACCGCCACCAGCCATATATGGGAAAATTTCTACATCATCACGACCAGGTACGATATCCCAGGTGATATACGGTGCTGTACGGCCAATATTTTTACCCGTATTGAATTCATCAAATGTTTCTACACAGTTATGACGAAGCTGAGCATCTTGTGTAGCTTGGTATGTAGCATTGCGCAAGATTTCTTCAAGTTCACCAATCAATGGATAGTTAGAACCTACCTTCACCCAGAATTGCAATACTCCTGTATCTTGGCAAGAAGGACGATTCAATTCATACGCAAGGTCCATATTTTTATGCATCGTTTCATAAATTGTTTTAGCTAATGGATTCTTTTCATCGGCTGCCAATTCTTTAATTTTAGCTTCCACATCATCAGGTAATTTCTTTGCCATATAAGCAATGAACTTGGCAATGACATTTGTCATCTCTTGTACTTGTTGTTCTTTCGTACTCATCGTAAACCTCCAACAGGACTTCATTATTTAAAACTTAGCATTTATTTTGTATCGGAACCTTAGCTCCTTTCGATGATTTCATTGTACTCTTTTTTGGGGATATAACTATCCAATATACAAGTTGATTTTTGAGAGTGAAATCCCTATACAATCATAATGAATCACCTATATAAGTAAATTTTTAACGCATATAAAATATACAATTTTAACCTACCTATAAACACGAAAAAGAGCACTACTTATCGAAAAAGCAGTGCTCTTTTTATATTTAAGAACTAGGGATTTTTTTAGTATATACAAAATCACCTATACCTAATGATTGTATATCTCCCTAAATTTAAAAACGCAAAACCATAAAATTATAACAATTTACAATGGCTGTACTAATTAAGGTTAAGATTGTAATTTTTTAACAACAGACTCAAGCTGTTCTCTAACAACTTGTAATTTTTGATTTGCTTCCTCTAGCTTTAACTTATAACTAGAATCATGTTCATAAGGCAAACAAGATTGTAGTAGTTCTACAATATCTTCCTCTTGTGTAGATATAATCTCTTTCCAATCATGTAATTTGGTCTTACGCCCTAACTCTTTTGCTTGCTTACGATATTCTGATGGTGTCGTATGAAAATGCTTTTTAAAAGCCACATTAAAAGCCTTAATATCTGCAAAGCCACAACTACTTGCAATATGAGCAACCCCATCATCAGAATTAGCTAAACGAACTGTAGCCTCCCGTAGTCTCAAACGCAAAACATATTCTAAAAAGGAAACGCCTAATTGGCGTTTAAAGAACTGTGACGTATAGTTCACATTATAACCACCAATTTTAGCAATATCTTCCAGTTCAATCTTTTGTTGATAGTTATCATCAATATAGGTAATCATCTTATCAAAGGTGGCTACAGTCATATCAACAGGCTTAGAATGTACATGAATAGACTTAACCGCATCAATTTCATCATATACCTCACTGGCTAATGCTAAATAGTGATGTTCTAACCACATCTGATTAATGGGGCTTTCACCATTAGACTTAATCAACATCATCATGGCTGCGTGATGTCGTAAAGAGGTAAAGAACGGATTATGCCGATTAGACTTATCAGAGCGTATCACAAATTGATACATTCCAAAAGTTCGGATCAAATTGTTGAAAGAAATCCTTACCTACATGAATAACCAATGCCGTCGTATCCTGCTCTAATGCCAACGTAGCGTGCCCCACTTGAGGAGAAATAATAATAGAATCTAGAGGCTCCATTGTGAAAACCTCACTATTACAACTCATCTCGATACGGCCCTTTAATAAAATAAGGATTTCCGTTTCTCCATGCCAGTTGTAATGATAGGTACTAACCTTGTATATATGGCTACTGAAATCTATATGATTATGTTTATATGTATAGTAAAAGTAATCCATAATTACCTCATCTTCTAACATAAAAATGCATCCCTAATAAATCCAAGGGATGCATTTATTATGATATATATACTTAACTACGGTCAACAGTAACTTACTTTTAATTAAATCTCGGAGTGTGATGCTCGTTTATGTAAAATTACATAAGAGCTGTAATAGCTGCTGCCAAGCCAAAGAAAATACCTGGTGCATTGGCTAATGCAACCGGAATATCTCTATGTTCTTTGAACAAGCCATATGCTACCCATAATGTGCAGTTAATAGCCGCTACAAGTGGTTGAATCCAATCGCCAGTTCCTGGGTGAGCTAGATTGTTCATAATTTGTGGGAAATAAGATACATACATTGCTACTGCTGTAACTGTTGCAACTTTACCTACGTTTTCCATGAATTTAATACGAGTCATTATATCCTCCAAAATTAGTAACTCAATACGTGTTTGTTATCTGATGAATCATATTCTACTCGTTTTGGTCGATATAACTATCCATATTAAAAAGGTAATTTATTTAGCTAAAATCATAAAAAAACATATGGAATCATCACTATTTTTCTCATTTTGATCGATCTAAAATCTATAGATTTTTCCTACAAAAAGAGCACTACTTATCAACAGTAATGCTCTTCTAAGAAATATATGATTTTTTTAAATATATAGAAAATCACCTAGGTCTAATTTTTCTATATGCTCCAAAAAATATTTTGCATGAACAGCAAAAGTCCCATCATTGCCACACCATACTATAGATAGTAATTATAATTCGCTAACAACATCGGCAAGCTTCGCTTTCAATGATTCTAGCTTGTGGCTCATGTACTCTAACTCCGCCTTTGCTCTAGCATCATCTTCATAAGACAAGAATGATTGTAATAGGTCTAGTACATCTTGATTTTCAACCGAAATAATTTCCTTCGAATCTTGTACCATTGTTTTACGTCCAATTTCTTTCACTTGCTTACGATATTCTGTTGGCGTCATATGAAAATGCTTTTTGAAAGCTACATTAAAGGCCTTGATATCTGCAAATCCACAACTACTTGCAATCCTTGCAACAGCCTCATCCGTACTAGTTAATTGTGTCGTAGCATCTCGCAGTCTCAACCGCAACACATAGTCCACAAAAGAAATGCCCATTTGCCGTTTAAAGAATTGTGATGTATAGGCCACATTATAGCCACCTATTCTCGCAATATCTTCTAGCTCTAACTTTTGTTGGTAATGTTCGTCGATATACTCAATCATTTTATCAAAGGTAGCCGGTTTAATATCACCAGGTCTTGCATTTTCATGAATTTTTTTGACTGGATCAAATTCTCTAAATACATCCCCAGCTAAAGACAAGTAATGATGCTCTATCCACATACGATGAATTGGGTTTTCACCTTTATTCATTAACAACATCGTCATGGCCGCATGATGGCGTAATGTCGTAAAAAATTCATTACGACGTGTGCTCGCATCCGAACGAATAACAAACTCATACATACCAAAATCCGAATCATACTGTTGATAAAATTCATTACCTACTTGAATAACAAAGGCAACTACATCCTCTTCAAGAGCGAGTGTTGAATGACCCACCTGAGGAGAAATAATAACAACATCAAGAGGTTCCATCGTAAAAACCTTATCATTACAACGCATCTCAACACGACCCTTTAAGAGAATAAAAATCTCTGTTCCCCCAGTGCCAATTGTAAGTATAAGTACCAACCTTATATATACTACTGCTAAACTCTATATAATTGTGCTTATAGGTATAATCAAAATAATCCATAGCATCTTAACCGCTCCATATGAAAAAAAGCATCTCGTTCCAATCAAAGAGATGCTTTAATTATGATATATTCATTCAATTACGGTCAATATCATCTTTATTTTTTAATATCGATTCCGATACATACTGTTCCCAAAATTAGTACAGGCCTGTACTAATTTAAAAAGGGACTCATACATGAGTCCCTTGCAATTTATTATATTGTTGGTAAGAGGCCTAGCAAATATACCTTAAATATATCACCTTCATGTACCTCATGTACACCTTGAGGAATGCAGGCTAAGGCATTAACGGTATATAATCCAAGCATGCTGCTACTGTTAAAGTGACGATTTGCCACAAAACGAGGTTGTCCATCACCAAATATGACCTTGCCTTGCACGTAGCGATCAAAGGCATTGCGTTTAGACAGATCGCAATCCATTACACAATTAAGTACTGGGGTGGACCAATTTTTAATACCTTTATATCTGCGCAAGGTAGGAACCACTAATAGATGCCAACCATTAAAGGCTGCACCGGGATTACCCGATAAACCAAAGATAAGTTGACCTTTAGGCGTAACGGCCCCATAGGAGGCTGCACCTGGACGCATTTGGATGCGCTCATATAGTGTTTTAGCTCCTAATTTTTCATATATAAGCGGCATTGTATCAAACATGCCTACAGATACGCCACCAGAGCTGATGATGATATCTGCTTGTTCACTAAGTTCAAGTACTCTTGCAATTTCTACATCTAATCTATCTGGTGCATCGCTTACATGATACTGTGTGACATGACGAAAACCTAGATCATCTAATAAACTACAAATCATCATGCGATTTGAATTATAAATTTTACCAGTAGTCAAAGGTTCCCCTGGTTCGATGACTTCATGGCCCGATGTAAGAACCAGAATACGAGGCATCGCATATACAGATACATCAATATAACCTAAGCCAGTTAGAATTGTTTGGACCGCAGAGGTTACTTCAGTACCCTTTTGGAATTACAACAGTGCCCGCCAAACACTCTTCACCGCGTGGAATAATATGGCTGCCCTTTTCGTTGCGTACCTTGAATAGTAATTCTAGAACCAATCTCACCAGAGCCTTGGGCCTGTTCTTGCATGATAACGGTATCACAAGTTTCGGGCACAGGGGCCCCTGTCATGATTCGAACTGCATGACCAGTTGTTACAGGCATATCCCATACAACGCCAGCGCCAATAATACCATCGATGATATATTCACCACAATTAGGATCATATGCTAAGGCATAGCCATCCATTGCAGATTTATGAAAGGCTGGTACATCAGTAGACGCTACTATATCCTCTGCTAACACACTGCCTTTAGCAGCGCTAACGGCAACAGACTCCATTCTATGATGTTGTGTTTCTAAAACCTCATTCCACAAATGAAGAGCTTCATAAACAGTAACGGCTTTCATCTATATCCCTCATCATACCTTGTATACGACATACCAACTCTGGTATGCATTCATCTAATTTCGTAACGTCCACAGTCATTACCCGTTCTATCTCGCTCGATATGAGCGACTCGGTATATCCGTCTCGGATTATCTCAATAATTGGGAATACGCCTTGGGACCTAGTTTCTAGTATAACAAGGTCTACCGGTAATGTCTGTGTCAAATCATACAGATTAGACTGTTCTTTTGTACGAATCCGTACGGCAGTCTCCGTCGGTCCCGCAATGGCTACAGCTGTGGCACCGGCGTTCATAGCAAGGTCCGTATCAGTTCCTTCATAGTCCATGTGAAAGCCATGTTTATCGCTCTTCACAACACCTACAGAGACCCCTATATTTTGTAACTCACTAACTAGACGTGTCACAACAGTGGTCTTACCTGTTTTACGCTTTTCAGAGACTACGCTAATAATCGGCACATGACGACATGCATTTACCGCCTCAGCCCGCGCCCATAGGTAATCCTCTATATGATTTACATTGCGGAGATTGTGACTGTAATCTACTGCATCTATAGTAATTACAGAACCAACAATATGTAGCGCATGTTGTAAAGATACATCTTCGCCTGCTAGTGCAGTCTGTAAAAGAGGCGCAATGGATGGTTTATAAATGCCAGCCATTGGTTCATAGCGACCACTTTCACCAGTAGGAACAATAACGGACCAATCATCACCCTCCACTCGGTATAGCCAATCATAATATAAATTAAAATCCATAAATGGCATATCTACGGCCAGTACCGCATAGGCGTGACTTTTACCTACAGATAAAGCACTATACAATCCACCTAGTGGACCACATCGCTCCACAGAATCCCGAACAATAGACACTTTATTTTTTTCTTCATTCGACAACGTGTCGATGATATTAGCCTGAATGGCTTGGCCTAGCGCTTCATCATCACCAATAGAAATGAGCACATCTTTGCATCATGGTCTAAAGCGTTACGCAATGCATGAGAAATGAGGCTTTCACCATTCACCCAAGGCAATAGAGCCTTGGGATATCCCATACGTGAACTGAGGCCACCAGCCAAAATTATTACGCCTAAATTAAGCACCGCGATTCAACCCTCTTTTTACCCCTTGGTAAACAAATAACAATACAATAATATTAAGAATTCCATCTGGTACCATGTAAGATGCGTTGTAAATCATGGAGTAGATCCATGGATTTTGGCCTTGTGGCGCGTAGCTAGCAAATACAACGGCACCACTTGTAACAGAAGCAAACCAGCGCAATGCAATGGCTACAATAGAGCCACTAACAAGGCCTGTAATGTTGTCCTTGAAGTAACCACATACACCAATAGCACCATAGGCCACCAAGTAATCTAAGATGATACTGAGATAATGAATCGATGATTTAAATCCAAGCAAGAAGTGAAGTACGCCATATACGACGCCCGCCCAAATGCCGCGAGTACCGCCCCAACGATAGGCAAAAATCATGAGAGGCACCAAAGACGCAGCCTTAATGGAACCACCTTGAGGCATATGGAATAATGTAATAAAAGATAATACCTGTGCAATAGCAATCGCTACACCAGCCTCTGCTATCATACGTGTTTTTGACTGACCCATTGAAATAACCTCCTACGAATATAAGTATCTTTGATACGTAAAATTGGTACAGACAAGGCACCTATAAAATTGTATAATAACTATATGAGAGTTTTTAATATTCGGAACGTATTGAAAATTTAAATAAAATTCAGTATAATGGTACAGGTTCAATTTATTATACCTCAAAGGAGATATAGAAACTATGATTAATACAACTAACATCTTCGATTATGAAGACGTACAACTGATTCCTAATAAATGTATCGTAAACAGCCGTAGCGAATGTGATACACATGTTAAACTAGGTAATCGTACATTTAAATTGCCTGTAGTTCCTGCAAATATGCAAACTATCATCGATGAAGAGTTAGCTGAAAAACTAGCAGAAAAAGGCTATTTCTATATCATGCATCGTTTCCAACCTGAGCGCCGCCTTGATTTTGTAAAACGCATGCAAGAGAAAAACTTATATTCTTCTATTTCCATCGGCGTAAAAGAAGAAGAATTCGCATTAGTTGATAAATTAGCAAAAGCTAATCTTATTCCTGATTATATCACAATCGATATCGCACATGGTCATTCTAACGCTGTTATCGATATGATTCAATACATTAAAAAGAATTTACCTAATACCTTTGTTATCGCTGGTAACGTTGGTACTCCTGAAGCAGTTCGTGAGCTTGAAAATGCTGGTGCTGATGCTACAAAGTAGGTATCGGTCCTGGTAAAGTATGTATCACTAAATTAAAAACCGGCTTTGGTACTGGTGGCTGGCAATTGGCTGCTGTTCGCTGGTGCGCAAAGGCAGCTACAAAACCTATTATCGCTGATGGCGGCATCCGTGATCATGGCGACATCGCTAAATCCATCCGCTTCGGTGCGACTATGGTTATGATTGGTTCCTTATTCGCTGGTCACGAAGAATCCCCAGGGGAAGAGAAAATCGTTGACGGCAAAGCAGTAAAAGAATACTTTGGTTCCGCTTCTGAGTTCCAAAAAGGGGAACGTAAAAACGTAGAAGGCAAAAAAATCTTCATCGATTCCAAAGGCTCTATCTTTGATACATTAATCGAAATGGAACAAGATTTACAATCTGCTATCTCCTACGCTGGTGGCACAACATTACAAGCTATCCGCAAGGTAGACTACGTACTTGTTAAAAACTCCATCTTCAACGGCGATCGTTAATCGCTCATACTAAAAGGGTATCCGATTCCTAGGAATCGGATACCCTTTTATATTATTCACGTATAAAACATGGTTATTATCGAGTCATCTCATCATATTTTACACTGCCGCATCAGCATATTTTACTCAGCAGCATCAGTATTTTTTGTCATCAAATAATAGGCATACTTACCAATACCTGCACTTATAACAAGTAATGCTGCAAGAAGTGCGAATGCCACCATTAAGCTAGTTCCGTGAGCGATGAAGCCAATTAAAGCCGGCCCCATCAAAATGCCCATGTAGCCAAGCATGGTAGATGTTGCCACAGCCTGTGTCATAGGAATAACATTTTGTTCCCCCATTGCAGAGAATAGATTAGGCACAACCATAGCAAGGGCGATACCTAATAATAAATAAGTGTACATGGAGCCATAACCTGGCAATACTACGATAAGTGCCATCGCTACAGCACCGAGTAAATAACCACCAACAACAACTTGTTTCGACGTCAAATGTCTACCAAGTGTATTACCGAGCAAACGGCCTGCACACATCGTACCATTAAAAAGCATAACCCCCATCACCGCTTCTTGAATGGCAATAGCCTTATCTTCATGAAGATACAAAGCACTCCAATCCCCTACAGCCCCTTCTACTAAATAAGATACAAAGGACAATAGACCAAAAATGATGGCAATGGGATGGAACGACAATGGGCTTTTAGATTTTTTTACAACCTTTGCATTTGGATCTGTGCCAAAGGTCAACATGAATTGACTAACTACAATTATGGCTAGCAATAATACGATGAGAAGGCCCCAGATACTTTCATTAACAGGGAAATTCAAAATCTTTAACAATACCAATAGTACACCGGCACCCGCGAAGCCGCCAAGGCTCCAGCCTCCATGATAGGCCCCCATTAAATGTTTTTTACTTATCTTTTCTGTAAGGATAGCCTGAAGATTGGCTGCAGCACCACTTAATCCGACACCGATACCAAAGAAAAATAAGGCTACCGTTGTTTCAAAGATGGCGGAACACATGAGCACGAGAGCCAGGGAAATCATACCCACAAAACTACCGATGAGAACTGTTTTTTTACATCCCAAAGATTCAACTAATTTACCGGCTACGGCCATGGATAAACAAGAACCCACACCAAGTAACAAAATCATAGATCCCAATACATCCTCACCGATATTTAGTTTTGCTTTCAAATACGGTACAAAGCCAGCCCACAAGGCTGTATACATACCTGGGATAAAAAAGGCGCCAAAGGCACCACGAATATTAGATTTTGTTATGGAAACTTGTTCGTTCATTACATCCTTTCTGGTTTCTAGAACCGTTCGGCGAAGAAAGGCCCTTTTTGTATCCGCTAGGTCGCAATAACAGGCGTTCCTAGGGGAAACCATTTTAACTATAAGATTTATATGAAAGATATAATAACCCTCTTTACGCATGTTGTAAAGAGGGTTATGTAAAATTAAATTTAAATTAAAAATGTTAGCCCCATAGCTATAAAAATGGCAGGTAACAAATTAGCAATGCGAATCTTGCCCGGCCAAATAAGGTCAACACCAACGCAGAAAATCAAGATAGAACCTACATAGGATAGATTATCTATAGCGGTCTGCGTCATTAAAGGTGCTGCCACATGAGCCATCGCCGTTATGAGCCATTGGGCAATCCCGACAGGAATAAAGGAGAACAAGGCCCCTTTACCCATAGAGGAGGTCATCACCATGACGATGACACCATCGAGAATACCCTTGAGTAGCAAGGTCTGGTAATCACCAGTTAAACCATCTTGGATGGAGCCAAGAACGCCCATGGCACCAACTGTAAACGTGAGAGATGCGGTGATAAATGCATGAGTAAACGTTGGATCTCCAGTATTACCAGTGCGCGCTTTCACCCAATCACCAAAAACCGTAATCCACCGATTCAAATCGATGAGTTCCCCAATAATGGCACCTACTACCATACTAATAATCATCAATAGAGGCCCTGTAGTTTGCAAGGAACCATTGACGATGACCAGCATAAATTGCATGGCCCCACTCATCCCTAGCAGCAATACGATGATGCCACTCACCACCATCAAGGTTTGCTTTAAATTTTCCTTCATGAAACGTCCAAAGGCAAGTCCCATGAGGCTGCCACCTATAATCAAGGCCATATTAATGGCCGTCCCTAATCCAATCATAATCATATCCTTTCCCTGACTTATGAAAGTCATTATGAAAGTAGTATACCAACCACATCGACATCAATCAATATAAAATATCATAAAAAACCGCATCTAGCTGAGCTACATGCGGCTTTTATCGATATCGTATTCTATTCATCTTCAGATAAATATACTACAGGGTTAGCATCATTAATCTCATTAAAAACAAGGACAATCCTTACCATGATCATTAATGAGACCACTGGCCTGCAGATGAGAATATATGGTCACAGGACCTACAAACTTGAACCCTCGTTTCTTTCAAATCTTTACTGATTTGTGTAGATAATTCATTTTTGACTGGTACCTGTCCCTCAGGATGCCCCTCATAAACGAGGGTTTTAAAATTGGTGAAAGCCCAAATATACTCACAAAAGGATCCAAATTCCTCTTGAATGCGTTGAAAGGCTTTCGCATTATTAATGATAGCCTCAATCTTTGGACGCGATTTTAACATCCCTTCCGTACTCATGATTCGTTCCACATCGGTTTCTGTATAGTGAGCCACCCGTTCAACATCAAAATCATCAAAACACTGACGAATGATATGACGCTTGTTTAATATGGTAAGCCAACTTAATCCGCATTGAAGACTTTCTAAACACAAATGTTCAAATTGATGTTGGTCATCGTGAATAGGACGTCCCCATTCATCATCGTGGTAAGACTGGTAAAGTGGCGTTGTAGGCCACGTACAAATAACCTTCATAGGCCGTCCTTTCTTAACATACAATGTGCTGATTACAATAATTTTTGAAGACATTTCATCATCAAAGTAAATACCGTAAGCCTGTTTATAGATAGCATTTAGCATTTTTATATCGATTGCCTTTTGAAGCTAAGCTCTGAGATATCTTTATAAACATTATCTATATTTATAAAGTTCTGCCATGCTATTACCAGAAAGAGTATACTCCCTTAACACCAAGAATACGACATGTAATGCCTATGTTATCTTGTTTATCACGCCATACAGAAATATATGGACTATCTTGCCCTTGAGATTTCAATACATCATGTTTGCTGAGAAGTTGACGCAAAGAGCGATCTAACTGGTAATCATATTCCATTTGCACAGCTGCGATATAATCCTCCCCATCTACTAGTGCATATACTGTAGCTGTGATGCGTCTATGACCTTCAGGTGCTGTTATAGGAGTAATGGATTCCATATCTACATAGTACACTTTATAATCCGCTACAGACTTGAACTGCACATATCTAGAAGAATCTCTTAATTCAGATTGAGATATAGCTTGACTATATATTGGTAACATAATGAACGGCAGTAACCATAATAAAAGTAAATACATGCGTTTCATAGTCCACCTCACTGTACTAGAATATCATCAAAATGCTGAAGATATACGGCCTTAAACAGTGCATCCGCATTATCATAAATAACCTGATACCCTCGACTTCGATCAATGGATCCCTTCCATTCCGCATCCAAATGATTAGATCTGTTCTCAGGATACCAGATATCGCCATTTAATTGGTATGTATTAAGAGGTTTAGATTTTATAACAAGACCGGATTCTCGTTCAGCTGTCTCAACGACATCAACTAAGGATGCATTTGGTTGTTTCTCACGATTAGCATGAATTAAAGTAGCTAAAGAATAATTCAAATCATAATAGATGGTCATTTCTGACTCTTTAATCTCAGGTCCAGCTGAGTAATCAAATACCATGTAATTAGTACACTGTAAAGTGTATTTAGGAGGATTATACTCAACAATACGAATAGAGTTTAAATCAATAAACGAATAAAACTTCTCAACATAACTACTCGTTTCTGAAGGGTATTCCTTATAAGATACTAACTTAAAATTAGGTGATGACTGTAGTTCTTGAAGGCTAATAGCCCCAGCAGTCATAGTAATAGACAACATCATAATAAATAAAATGAGAAAACGTTTAATCATACTATACGCCCCTTTCCATTCAACTTATTAGAGTATAATCGCATCTACCTTTTATTTAGTTGTATCCTCCCCTTATTAAAATATGATTCTGTTCTCTGGTTTATCACCATAAGAGTTTAGACCTTTATTACCTGGAATCAAGCATAAAATTATTTTAGACGCTAATACAAGCCAACCAATTTCACGGGACCATACGGCAAGAATCCCTAATACAATATAAATGAAAGCTAAAAATGTAGGACCATTAATATCATGAATACGTCTTGCTGCAATGGCTATCTCACGCACCATAGCGATAAGTATAAACGGAGCACCAATTAAAATACTCAACATAGAATAACCAGAGAAGCCCATAATAAAGCCGCCCACAAAACCGATGGCAAATACAATAAACATATTGATAAAGAAAGATCGACGATTCATACGACCTGATAGAGAAAACATAGAGTGAAATTGTTCCATAATAAATCCTTTTAAATAAAATTACTAAAACATTAGATATAAAAGTAAAAAAATATCGTCATTATTAAGTTTATTGTATCATAAAAAGACTCTATCTTGAGGGTCAGTTTCATTAAGATAGAGTCTTTGCTAGATATTCTGAAAGGAGTAATTTACTTTAAATATCTTTTGTCATTTGATTGTATTAATATATTTTTAAGTGCAGCGTAGCCATATACAAATTCATCATTACATATATTAGGTAATTCACATATGGTATTTTCATATTTATCTGCAACTACGCACACGGTCAAAGCTCCTGCCAATTTTAGTAAAAGCTTAGCTTCTTGTATTTGTTTCCATACAGTTTCATCTATTAATTTAGAAACCACGATAACACCTACCACCTCACGATTAAAGGCTCCTGCAGTAGCAGGTGGATATGGATTAAAGGGTTCCCCTAATCGATATACAAATACAACAGTTTCCACATTATAAGATGAAACCAATAAAGCAGAAAAATACCAAGGATTTTCAATGTATTCCCCTGGAGTTAAAAGACAATTTTCTTTACGATAAATTGCCATAGGCCGTGGTAAGGAATATGTTAGTTCTAACAAGTTTTTTACCACCATCTCAGCCCGACAATAGGTACTGCCAACCCACAGAGTACTTCTTAAGGTCTTCACTATCAACTCCGTGTAAGCGACACTATACTAAATTGTAATTGTTCTGAAAAGCCTTGTAATACAGTTTTTAGAGATACCTCTACACTTGATACATCTCCTGAAATTAAAACTGCTCCTGAAAAACGATCGATAAATTCAATATGAACATTAGCAGCTTTAGAGGCCATATCCCCCGCAATTATAGCAGCTTCTCCAGGTGTAATAGTTAAAATCCCTATTGCACTACGCCCTTCACTATCCAATCCTAATTTACTGTACAAATCTTTTTAGGATTCGCTAAAACATGAGCCAATGTAACTTGCTTTCCTGGCACCGACTCTTGAATTATTCGTTGCTTGTCTATCACGGTTTATAACCTCCCCTCAAATCATAAATTTAAAAATGCTTTAAGCCATATAAATGCACCTACTGCTAAAAATCCACCAATCATTGGCCCTACTATTGGAACCCATGCATAGCCTAAATTAGCAGTCCCTTTATTAGGAACTGGTAATATAGCATATGCAAGTCTTGAAGGTAAATCACGAGCAGGGTTCAGTGCAAACCCTGTAGTTCCGCCAAAAGAAAAACCGATACTTGCCACTAAGAAACCTATAATTAATGGTGCCAATCCATTTACCATAGGTCCTAGCAAGAGTACACAGAAAATAAATAAAAAAGTTGCAATAATTTCTGAAAGTAAATTCCATCCACGATGATCTATGGCTGGACCCGTAGCAAAAATGCCTACACAGTTTCCCTCTTCAGGACTAGTTATTTTAAAATGTGGATAATAGTGCAACATGGTAATGCTTGCTCCTAAAAAACCACCTAACAATTGAGCTATAACCGCTCCTATAACTAATTCTTGTGGAAATAATCCACCTGCTGCAAAAGCTACTGTAATAGCAGGGTTTAAATGTGCAACACCGCCCAAACTAATAGCGGTGTACACTGCAAAAGTAACTGCAAAGCCCCACCCAAACATCAATCCAATCCAGTTGGTTTTTATGGCACTAGTAATAGTATTCTTCAACAATAACGATGCATTACAACTACTACCAAAGGCCATTAAAACGGCTGTTCCAATGAATTCACTAACATACACTTGTGTTGCATCCATATGTGTTACCTCATATAATACATGTCAATATACGTGTTAAATCTTCTTTTGTTGCTTCGTAAGGATTGCCGCCATAAGTGCGATCAGCTATTGCTTGTTGCACTAATATAGAAAATGAGTTTTTAAAGGTTATATTATCAATACCAAACTCTTCATAGTCATAGAACAACCCACTTGACGAGCCAAAGATTGTGCACATTTTACCAAAGCGGCTAATTGTACACTCTCATCACTTGTCTCATTCGTTAAGCATAATTTCTGAGCAATAGAAATGTATTTTGATTTAGCCACTGTTGAGTTTGCCGCATTATACATTATTACATAAGGCAGAAGCATCGCATTGGCTAGTCCATGAGGAATATGAAATTGTCCACCTAGTTGATGTGACAATGCATGGGTAATCCCCAGGCCAGCCTGATTAAATGCTATCCCGGCCATACAAGAGGCTTCATGCATCGCAGCGCGTGCCACTTCATTTTTTCCATCAACTACACAAGTTGGTAGATTTTTAACGACTAATTCTATTGCTTTTTCGGCTAACGCGTCAGTGAAATGGTTAGCTTTTTTAGCGACCAAAGACTCCAAAGCATGAACTAACACGTCCATACCACTATAAGCTGTCACCTTTTCAGGTGCAGATTTTACAAAAAATGTTGTTAAAATTGCTTCATCTGGCAATAAGCTATCATCTAATAAAGGGTATTTAACACCAGTTTTAGTATCTGTTATAACTGCAAATGATGTAACCTCTGACCCAGTCCCACTAGTGGTTGGTATAGCAATAAACTTTTTAACCCCTACCTGATATATGGTTTTGCAAAAATAATTAATGCCTTTTGCCATATCAATGGCAGATCCACCACCAATCACTATTAGTACTGTAGACTCTTCTTTTCTTAATACCGTTACCCCCTTAACAATAGAGTCAATAGGAGGATCTGGTACTACATCAGAATACACAGTATAAGTGTTATTAATACTTATCAAGTCAATCACGGTTTGTAAAGCTGGCGTTCCCTCTAAATGGGTCACAGACGATAAAGATTCGCTCTCCATTTAATAAACGAAGTCTTTCTAATGCATCTGATTTTGAGCCTGTCGCAGAATGATTAACACTTTCAGTAAAAATTTGCGTTTTAAAGGTCCATGATTCCATTATTACGCTCCTTTTATATACTCTTGAAAAGCCTGTAGTCCTGCTTTTACTATGAGCATATCTTCTTCTACGGTGCCACCACTAATGCCTAAACCACCTAATAAGTAATCCTCGTACATTAATGGTTCACCACCGCCAAATAAAACTATTGGTTTTTTTACCATAGTTTCAATACCATAAAGAGAACTCCCAGGCTGTATTTCTTTACCAAGTTTTGCTGTACTACATCTAAATGCAACCGCCGTATACGCCTTATGGGGCGCTAATTCTATGCTAACGCCAAGAGATCGTTCCATACGTCTTTGATAAACTAGACTTCCACTAGCATCCACGATAGCTACTACAACAGGTACACCTAAACGATATGATTCAGTCTCACAAGCTTTTACAATAGTATCAACTACTGATTCAATTGTAATTGCCTTATTATTTTTAATATGTACAGTATCTCCAATAAGTACATTATTATCATTAATAACTGAAGGAGTTCTCTTCATAGTTTCAATAATTTGTCGGACAGAATCGTAAATATCCATGTCCAGCCTCCTTATCATAGGCTTTTAGTTTATTTTGCTATTAGTGATTCCACATCATGGTGAGGTCGTGGAATTACGTGTGTTGAAACAACCATTCCTACGTTACCAGCTGCTACTGCACCAGCTTCTACTGCTGCTTTAACTGCACCTACATCACCACGAACCATAACAGTAACTAGACCGGAACCAATTTTTTCATATCCAGCTAATTCAACATTAGATGCTTTTACCATCGCATCTGCTGCTTCAATTGCGCCAACCAAACCTTTTGTTTCCACCATACCCAATGCATTATTCATAATAAATCTCCTTATTTTTTAGAAGTATTTTTCTTTTTAGATTTTCCTGATTTTGTTGATTCTTGAGGACGCTTTACTTCTTTAACATCTTCATTTATTTCAACTAATGTCATACTGCCTTTTACTTCATCAGATATATTGTCTGTAGAATCTAAAGCAGTTTCTATTTGGGCTATTTCTCTTGTTTCTTCAATAGTTGAAATTACTGTATCAACTTCGCTTATAGCAGTAACGTTTTCATCTTCAACATTAATAGATTCTATGGGGTCGTTCTTTTGATTTAGTTCTACGGTTTCTTTAACCTCTTCCTCTTTCAAAAATACATCGACTACACTTTGTGACACCCGTGGTATCACTTTAGATCCGATAAAACAACCCATTTCTTTAGCAGTCAAAGTACCCGCTTGTATAGCTGATTGTATAGCTCCAACATCGCCTACGACTTTTACAGTAAACCAACCGAAACCATTAGCTCTATCAATATTAACTACATGCACATTTGATGCTTTTACCATCACATCTGCTATTGTAATTGCTCCTAATAAGCCTTTTACTTCTAATAGTCCTAACGATTCATTCATATAAACCTCTCTATCTTAAGCTAAATGCTTCACTTAGTACACAGCGTCGAATACGGCAGAACGACCGTGCACAAGTAATCCCTTCGCCTGTTGGTCCCGCGATAGTGAATGTTGTATGCCCTTCACCACCTACACCGATACCAGCATAAGAAGGTGCATTCTTAACAAAAATTGTAGTTTCTAGCAAACGTGCCATCTTCGATAGCTTTCAAGGTTTTGAGAGTGCATCATTGCAGTATGACGATTGCCTAATTCTGCACGATATGCACATTCAATCGCAATATCTACATTAGGAACAGATACAATCGGTAAGATTGGCATCATCATTTCTTCAGTTACTAAATGATGGTGTTCTGATGTTCTTGCAATAATTAAGTGAATACTATCATCAACAACAATACCTACTAATGCAAGCAAATCCTTAGCAGACTTACCTACAAAATCCGGATTAGGCTTACCATCATCTTTAGTTACTTTTTTCACTAATGTATCTAGGGTAGACATATCTGTTATTTCATAAGCACCATTTTTCTTCATATGGTACACTAGTTGATCTGCTACCTCTTCCACAACAAACACTTCTTTTTCTGCAATACATGGTACATTGTTATCAAAACTTGCACCATTTATGATATCCTTTGCAGCTTGTTCAATATGAGCGGTTTCATCTACTACAACAGGAGGATTTCCCGCACCCGCACCAATTGCTTTTTTACCGGAAGAAAGTACTTGTTTTACAATACCGGGTCCACCAGTGGCTACTAGCAATCGTACTTTAGGATGTTCCATCATTATTTGTGTATTTTCAATAGATGGTTCTCTAACCATAGTAACTAAATTATTTGGTGCTCCTGCAGCTTCTAGCGCTTTATTAATCATTTGAACCAAAATAGTAGATACTTTTTTTGCTCTTGGATGTGGGCTAAATACAACTGTATTACCACCTACAATCATAGATATAGAGTTATTAATAATGGTTTCTGTCGGGTTAGTTGTAGGCGTGATGGCCCCTATGACACCAAAAGGACAAAACTCTTCAATAGTCAACCCATCATGACCAGTCATGGCTCTAGTTTCCAACACTTCTTTACCTGGTGTTTTTACTGCGGCCACTCTATTTTTAATCAATTTATCACTATATCTACCAATACCAGTTTCTTCTACTGCCATAAGTGAAATCATATCTAAATGATCTTTTTGTAAAATGGTTTCACGAATTGCATCTACAAAGGAATTACGTTCTTGCAAAGAATAAGACATCAATTCTTTTTGCGCTATTTCACTAGCACTAATGGCCGCCTCCATGGTGTCAAAAACACCATATTCATAAGTAGATGCTTCCATCGTAATACCTTCTTGTTGTAAATCCTTTACTACTTGTTTAACTATATTTTCTATCACTTCTAATTTCATTTGTATCTCCTCTATGTCTTCGATACAATTCCTATATCATTGTTCTTAATACGCCCTGCATTTGCTTCATCTACATCAATATGCATTTCCAAAGCAAACTTAGGGGATACACGAACAATTACATTAGAAAATGTCAATTCTCGTTCTCCATAGATAGTAACTGACACTCGTTCCTTATCAAGGACCCCCATGCGACTTGCATCAATGGGGTGCATATGAATATGTCGATGAGCTACAATGACACCATGAGAAATTCTAAGTTCTCCTTTCGGTCCTCTTAAAGTAATACCTGGTGTTTCTTTCAAATCTCCTGATTCACGGATATCACCAGCTACACCTAGCAAAAATGAATCTGTAAGAGAAATTTCTACTTGTGTTTCATCTCTAAAAGGTCCTAAAATACGCACTCTTTCAATACATCCTTTTGGACCTATCAAGCTTACTGTTTCATTAGCAGCATATTGACCAGGTTGTTTTAAATCTGTTTTTTTAGTTAATTCATCTTGGCCAAATAATGCCTGATACACCTCTCTTGATACATGAACATGACGATTAGAAACACCAATCGGAACACTGCAGCGATTGAGTTCTTTTAATTTCGTCATGACTCGGTCGGTCACTAGATGTATATATTCAGACTGTTTCATAAGCATTTGTCTATCCATTAATTAACTGATCTCTATATTGTGAGATAGTTCTGTGTTCATGTTTTTTAAAAATTTTACAAAAATAACTAACATCACTATATCCCAGAATATTAGCTATATGAGTCCCACTTTTTTCTGTACCTAGTATGTATTCTTTCGCCAAGTTTATCTTCTTTTTATGTATATACTGCATAATAGTCATATTTAATTTGTGCTTAAAAATGCGGCTTACATAACCTTGGCTAACATTACAAGCTACCACGATATCTTTCAACGATATATCTTCCTGAATATGATCATGTATATAGCAAAGAATAGTATATAAAATATCTTGTTTGCCTTTATATATTTCCATAAATAGGAAATCTACAGTCTTAAATATCCATACATTAAGGCCCTCTGGATATCTGGTTGTAAAATACGTAAGTGGTTGTTGACGATGGAAGCTAGACCTTACACAATCTGAATAGTCCACTAAGTTCGTTTGCAACTCATCTATCAACGAATATAACATATCAATAAGAGCATTCTTATCACAGTTTTCACACTTATGTTGGCATAGCTGATACATTTTCTCTACAGTTAAAAGAAAATCACCTTTAAAGAATGCATTGTATACAGAGTCTAAATATTCAGAAGCCTCATCACACACTACATTCTTTATTTCCTTTTCACTTTGTGGAATCCATTTAGTAAAATCGTCCCAAGAAAATGGTTTATAAAGATATCCAATGCCTTCATATTTCATAGTCAAAGTAGCAATCGATTCTATATGTTTGTTAACCATCATTACTACCTGACACTGTGGATACGTATAATACAAATATCTAATAATATCACTTGCTTTTTAATTACATACATCCATTGCAACGTAAGCTACAGAAAATTCAGCGTGTTTGCCTAAGTCCACAACTTCTTTATATGTACTTATACAAACAACATCTGCCTCCATATGCATGGCAATTCTTTTTCGTAGAGCTCTCATATGCAACTGATCAGTATCTACCAAAAGAATTTTGACCATAACTTAACTCCTCATTTACTCTAACGGATACGAAAGTTTTACTTGCATACCTCCATAAGATTTATGATGGCATTCTACATGTATAGATACGCTATATTGTGTTACAAACATCTGCTGCAACTCTAAAATAGATTTAGACAATAATGATAAGCCCTGCTCAGATATATCTTCATGTATTACAGGTGTATTCTTCTGTAGTACATCTTGCAGTAGTTTTAATTCATCGGAATCAAGTGCGATCCTATCATTTTCTAAAAAAATAGATACCTGATTTCCTTGAATCTCTGTGTGTAACATAATGGAAATTTCATTATGCCCATCTTGATGTGCATTTTCTATAATTTGTTGCACATATTGCCATATGCCATAAGCAGGTACCATACAATGCCACAACGCTTCATCCACATTGGCGTTCCACGTAGTATGACAATCTTCGCGATAATTTAGCAAATTTACCATTGTCCCTATTCGTGAACATTCTTCTTTAATAGTTGCTTCAATCCAGCTATCATGTTGAAGAGCTAATGTATGTGTATATTCCAAAATAGCTGCTTCAGTAGTAGGTGCATTTTCTAAAATAGACAAGCTATCTATTACGTCTAATAGTTTACAGTTACGTACTATATCAACGTATCGCTTATATCGCACCAATTCAGTTTGCAAACTATATAACTTAGATTCTGTATCTCGTAATTTTAGCTCTAATGTACCGATACGCTTTAGATTTTTTTGCTTGTTTCGATTTGATACAATCTCATGATTTGTTAATTGATTAATAATAAATTCGACTAGCTTAGCAATTGAAAGAACCTCACTATAACTATATCGCTTAATATCAGCTAGATCTTCTGGTTTAGAAGTCGACACATCATGTTCAATCAAGTTCTGTCCTCCAGGAATCATATTTTTACTTAATCGAACAATAGTATCTGGTACATCATCACATAAGATTTGTCCTCCAATAAAACCTCCTAAGTAATGCCCATCCACAATAATAGGAATGGCAATTTCTAGGAGTCCGCAAGGACAAATATATATACTTACCTCTTTATTGGTAGCTGCAATAATAGCGCCAGAGGCATCAGACAATTTACATAACAATAAAGAGGTAGGATTATCTCTTACAGCCTTACAATAATTACAAAAATGTGTCGTTTCAGTTAATACATCACCTTTATAATCTACTGTAACAAAAGCAATCCCAGTTACATTAGCAACTGCTTGTTGTATCTCTTCTAGTAAATCATGCCCAATGGCTGTCATGATATCTAGTCGCGTTTCTTCATGCTGACGTTCTTCAAATTGATCTCGTGGCATTGGTTTTTATTCCCTTTCTCATACAATACGTAAAATATCTCTACATATAGTATTCGACTGTAGTTGTAAAAATCATGCTAATATTATCAATCATAACTAACTTTCATAGACCTATGCATAGGAACTTAGTGTTTCTACACATACGCATCTTCTTTTACGTACCAAATCCTTCGCAGTCACAGTTCCTTCACCGGTTATATTCGCAATCGTAAAGGATGTTGCCCCTACGCCACAAATACCAATACCATCGAGGGAACAACCATTTTTTACAAATATAGCTGTACCAAAGGCTTTAGCTGCACGTCTCAAGCGTTCTGAATTGCTAGAATGAATCCCCGCTGTATGATGACATCCTTGCTCAGCTTCAATACCTATTTGTAATGCATAGTCAAAATCTCTAGCTTTTACAATTGTAATCAACGGAGCTAGCAATTCTTTTGTAACAAAAGGATGAATACGTACTGTTTCAACAGCAATCAAATCATATGAACGGTCGGTCACAATACCAGCATCCTTCAAAATCGTGTCTGCAGATTTACCGCCGTACTGCCGATTCACTTCTAGATCTTCTGTTAACAATATCTTTGAAAGCTGTAACATTTCACTAATAGAATCAACATAATACACATTAAGACACTCTAAGGCTGCTCTAAATTGAGGTAATATATCTTGAACAACAACAATATTTTTTTCTGATGTACAAGTTATATTGTAATCAAAAGAGGCCCCTTTATGTATACAATACGCTGCTCTTTCAACATCTGCCGTTTCATCTACAATAAATGTTGGATTAGCAGGTCCTGCAGAAATTACCTTTTTACCACAAGATAAAGCGCATCTTGCTGCATCTGAACCACCTGTAGAAAGTATCAACTCTACATCAGGGTGATTCATAATTTCTTTGATATATGATAATGAGCAAGAATCCACTGTCGTAACAAGATTACATATACCGAATTTATCCATAATAATTTGATTGATAATCTTCGTTATATACTTTGATACTTCCATCGCTCTTGGATGAGGACAATGAATCGCTACATTACCTGCTGACAAAATACTTATTGTATTATTAATAAGCGTTTCGCATGGATTTGTACTTGGGTGAATGGCACATACTACACCATAAGGATATGGTTCACTAAAAACAATACCGCCTTCGCCTTGTGTCGTATGAGTTTGTAAATCTTCAGGACCAGGAGTTTCCTCTAGTGCAAGCTTGATTTTAATAATCTTATCCGCTACTTTCCCCATTCCTGTTTCTTGGCAGGCAAGAGTAGCAAACTCATGACTATAACTATACAAGCCTTCACGAATTGCCTGAATCATTTGCTTTCGCTCTCGTAAACTCACACGCCTATATACATGAAAGGCTTCTTTAGCAGCATGCACAACTTGTGTAACTGAGGAAAATACCCCCCATTGGGTTTTCATATTTACCTCCTTGTTAAATAATAACAGAGTCTACAATACCGATAATTGCAAGATCAATAGTTACACCTTTTCTATTTTCTTCTACCCGTACGGATGACCCTGTGCCGACTAACACATATTCGCCCACACCAGCACCTACATAGTCAGCTGCCACTTGTTCTCTATGATCTGGTGAAAGCGATGCATCTACCGGCTGTACAATCATTAACTTATATCCTAAAAGGGTATCACTTTTTTTCGTAGCCACAACATTACCAATAACTTTTGCTAAATACATGCTTACTCCTATCTCATAGAACTCAATTCATATAACGAATATGGTCTATGTACTGTACCCCTAATTCAAATAAACGTTGATAGTACTCTTGAACCATCTTTTGATAGGGACTTGGCTCTTTCCTGATAAAGGCTCTATCGACGTAGGCAGGACATATACATTCGTACCTTGTGTAAAAGCTCTTTTAACAACTTCTGACAAATGTGATTGACTATATCCTAATGCGATATGAATTACATCGTTTCGCGGTATATATGGTAATACTAAGTAATCATGTTCTGTAAAAGTAATTTCATCTTCATACGAGTGCAGCATAAGAAAAGGATATATCTCTTTTACTCTACGCTCTAGCTCTTCATCACAAGGCTTTGAAACTATCGCGTAAACTGGTCGTTCTTTATACGATACTAGTTGATTGGCCAATGAATAGTTTTCATGATGCCACAAATCATCAAAAGCAACATAAAGTTTACTCAATTTTTTTGTTACATTTTGTTCTGCTAAAATACGTGCCACCATGTCTTCCAAGATCCTAGTTAGGTCTTTATCTTCCATAGTGCCTCCTCTAAAGTAGTGGCATACAAGGACATTGCCTCATATGCCACACTATGTTACGCCTTAAGAGTTGGAATAATACGTTCTGTATCAATATGAGGGCGTGGAATAACATGTAAGGAAACAACTTCGCCTACTGCACGTGCTGCCACTGCACCAGCATCTACTGCTGCTTTAACTGCACCAACATCACCACGAACCATAACTGTTACTAAACCAGAACCAATTTTTTCGTAACCAACTAAATTTACATTTGCAGCTTTTACCATTGCATCTGCTGCTTCAATAGCGCCAACTAAACCTTTTGTTTCTACCATTCCTAATGCATCTGAAACCATAATAACCTCCTAGGTTTAACTAAATACTTATTAAATATATGGAGTAGTACTTGATTTAGGTTCATCCCCTAATGTGCCAAGTAATTTTATACCTACTTCACGAGCGGCTCTAACAGCTTGTCTAACAGCCCCAGAATCCCCAGAGAAAGTTAAGATAACTTCGTTAGAATAACTTGTGCCCGCTTTAGGGGATGCATAGGATACTACTTCTACATTTGCTGATTTAACCGCTGTATCTGCAAGAACAGTGCCAATAGCAGCTGGACCCGCACACACCATACCAAAGGATTTACCTAGTGGTGTATTAAATACAGACTCTAAACAATAACTAGCTCGTGCCGTATATTGGAATTCTAGATGACCTGCATCATTACTATATACATCACCAAAATATTTTGGCACTGCTTCAAGAGCAATTTCTACGGCACGACGAGCATCAGATACATCATGAGCACCAATATAAATAAGTGATCCGTGACCTGCACCACCCTTAGTATCTCGTGGTAACTCTACAGTAATAATTTCTGTATTAGTTGCCTTAATTGCATCATCTACGGCCATGATTTGTGGACCTGCACCAATACGGCCACCGATAATACCGATAGACTTAAACTCACCAAGTCCCATAGTTTCTGTTAATAATGGATCTACACTAGCTATTACAAGCCCAATTGTATCGCCCATTGCAGTACCAACAAACTCAGTTACGCCAATAGACGTTTTAGTTGTTTCTTGAGGCTTTTTAATGCCAAGTTCTTCTGATACTTGCCCCATCACTTTTTCTAATAATGCTGTATCCATAGTACCTCCTAACCACCAATAATACAGGTTAAACCTTTTGATTCTACTATTTTTTTATACATTTCCATTTCTTCTTCTGGAATCTTTGGTGTATTCTCTAATTCATACTCTCTACCTAACAGCTCGTACTTACCTTGTCCATAATTATGATATGGCAACAAATGTACTTCATGCACATTAGGCATATTTTCCTTCACAAACTCTGCAATACCCCTGATATCTTCTTCGCTTGCATTAAAGCCAGGAATAGTTGGAACACGCACCGTTGTATCGGCTATAGATTGTATAACTTTTGCCGACTCTTTAATTTTTTCATTGTCAACACCAGTAAACTTTTTATGCTGTTCTGGATTGACACTTTTTATATCCAATAAAACTAAATCTATATACGGCATAATTTCTTTAACAATCTTTGTGTCATAATATCCTTCTGTTTCTATTGCTGTATGCCAGCCTTGAGCTTTACAAGCTTTAAAGATTTCTTTAGCAAATCTAGGTTGCGTTAATGCCTCACCACCAGACAATGTAATGCCTCCATTGGAGCGAAAGTACTGAGTAGCATCTTTACGAAGTTCTTTTACTACTTCCTCTACAGTCATTAACTTACCTTTCATTGAAAGCGCACTTGTAGGGCAGACCATTGTACACTCTGCACAGTTATCACAGAGTGTGCGATCAATCCAATACGGATTGCTATCTACAATGGCCTGTTTAGGACATGCCCCTTGGCAAGCCTTACACCCTATACAGAGCTGTTTTCGATATAATACTTCAGGATAATATTGTTGTGATTCTGGATTAGAACACCATTTACATCGTAATGGACAGCCTTTCAAAAATACGATTGTCCTGATTCCTGGTCCATCGTGAATGGAAAAACGTTGAATATCAAATACAGTGCCTTGCACACTATAATCTACTGATTCCATACGAACTTATCCTTTAATATATGAACCTACATATTATGTTCTGTACGATTAATAATATCGTCTTGTACTTCTTTTGCTAAAGTAACAAAGTGAGCACTATAACCTGCTACACGAACAATCAAGTCTTGGTTATCTTCTGGATGTTCTTGTGCATTGATTAATGTTTGTTTGTCAACAACATTAAACTGAACATGGCTACCTTTTTATCAAAGAAGCTCTTAATGATAGATACGAAGTTTTTCAAACCTTGTTCACCACCTACCGCAGCAGGAGTGAATTTTTGGTTATATAATGTACCATTTGATGCTTGTGCATGGTCTAGTTTAGCAACGGAGTTAGATGCTGCTGTTGGACCATTAACGTCATTACCTTGGCGAGGAGATACACCATCAGCCAATGGTTCTGAAGCCAAACGTCCATCTGGTAAAGCAGCTACGTCCTTACCGAATAAAACGTTTGCAGATACTGGGTAGATACCAGCTTGGAATTGACCACCGCGAGGGTTCATATATTTATCAACTTCATCACAGTAAATTTTGCCACAACGATATGCAAGTTCATCAACTTCTTCAATATCATTACCGAAGGAATCAGTATTTTTCAAGATATTATGAATTGTCGCATATTTGCTTGGATCAGATTGAGATTTACAGCCACAGCTAGTGCCTCCACCTTGTTTCAAGTGGGATTCTAATGTAGCAATATCGATAGATCCTGTAGAGGATAAGATTTTCTTAACTGCTTCGTAGATTTGAGCTTCATCTAAAGTAGCTTCAGAAATAGAAGGTGTATATATTGGAGCTGCTGCATCGCTATACCCAAAGTTTGCTTCCAATGCGTCACGCAATTCTTTTAAAGAGATGCGTTTATCTTCAAAAACATTCTTTTGAATTGCATATAAGGAGTCACCTGCATCGGCAACACCAAATGCTTGTGGACCTGTAAAGTTGTAAATTGCACCGCCTTCTTGGCAAGATTTACCGCGCTTAATACAATCATCGACCATAGCTGACATGAATGGTAATGGAGCACGTTCCATATGAGCATAATCAACTGCATTATCCGCTTTTGCTAAATGACGTACAAAGTATTCCATTTGTTTTTGATATGCTGCAAGGATTTTTTCCATGCTATCTAATTCTTCTAGCTCGCCAGTTTTTGGCCCCAATTGTTTACCATTACAACGGCCGTTATTAAGTGTAATTTCAAGAACTTTTGCAATGTTGAAGAACGCTGCATCATGCCAACCTTCTGTACGATGGCCGGCTTGTGGTTCTACGCAACCGATAATACAGTAGTCGCGTGCATCTTTTAAGGCTACACCACGAGAAACTAGCGCTAAAATAATAACTTCATCATTGTAGAAGGCTGGCACACCATAGCCTAAACGAGATACTTCACATGCACGGAACAAGAATTCCATAGGAGAGTTTTGATGTACACGAACGGAGAAAGATGGTGCTGGCAAACGTACATGTGCTACGGCTTCCATACACATATAGGAAACTTCGTTTGTTGCATCTTTGCCTTCTTCATTTTGACCACCTACGCAAAGATTTTGGAATACTGCATACCCTGCGAAAGCTTGTGCAGAAATTTCATCACGAGTTTTATTGATATCATTCAATTTAACCCAAATACAATCTACTAATTCTTGTGCTTTCACACGATCAATTGGATCATCTTTTAAATATGGATACATATATTGGTCAAAACGGCCTGGGGAGATGGAGTGACCATTAGATTCAATTTGCACCATAATTTGGATAAACCAGAAAGATTGACATGCTTCCCAGAAATTACGAGCGCCAAATTCTGGAACGCGTTCACAGTTAGCTGCGATTTGCTCTAATTCTGCTTTACGAATTGGACAAGATGTTTGACCCACTAATTCACGTGCTTTTTCTGCATAACGATGTGCAAAACGAATAGCTGCATTGTAAGAAATAATAACGGCATTATAAAATTGTTTTTTCTTAATACTGCTTGGATCATCTTCATCTAATGCTTGTAAAGCAGCAACGGTTTCTTCTAATACTCCGCGAAAACCTTTTGCTAAGATTTTACCGTAGTCTACATTTACGTGACCTACACCACCAAAGAAGTAATTACCAACAGTAAATACACCATTTGCAATACAATCTTTTGTATCTGGTTCCATATAAGAATCAGCTAGAGAGTTTGTTGTTTTACCGTCCCAGTATAAGAAAGCATCATGCAATTCACGTTGCACTTTTTCAGAAATTTCAAATGGATCGGCCATACGTTTATGCATAGTATGGAATTCTTTTTCTACCCAATCATAAGAGAACTCTGGACAAATTTCTGTGGAACGTGGGTTAATCGTAATGGAACCAACTACTAGTTCATTATCACGAATCGTAATTGGTAGTTCATTAAAGATTTTTTCAACCGCTTTTGCACGGCGAATAATCGTAGGTTGACCTTCCGTTTCCTTGTAGGATTGTGTAATTAGAACAGCACGCTCTGATTCTACCTGTGGTACTGCATCAATAATTACTTTTCTTAATTTCTCAATTCGTTCTGTGGGTTTACTAAATCCTCGTTCTAGCATTTTCTAACCTCCTAACAACGTAAAATACTCTATCATGCTCTTTTTATCTGTTTTGCTACTTCTCATTATGCAAACCCAGAATACTTAGCATGCATCTTAAGAAAATCGTAGCACAATTTATTTTCATACTGATAAGATTTTTCAATCATAATTATTGTAAATTACAAACCTCTTTATTAGGAGACGGATTTTTTTATTTTTCAATTTAATACAGTGTAATTGATAAATATATGGGATTGGTAATATTCAAACCTAATTTAGGTACTTATCGAACCACCTCTTGTATCTCTATTGCTCTATTTATATTTTCTTTCTATACTGAGAATAATTATAGGTGGGAGGTGATTACCATGGCATCACACACAGCTCTTTGTCTTTGGGAAACAAGTCGTATTGCTATGGGGTACGCCCTATTAGATCAACTTTTAAAAGATTATCCTATTTCTTTTGTAAAACATTACCGCATATGCCCTGGTAAAGCTTTCTTCTTACTAAGTGCAGATACGGATGTAGTGAAACAAATAGAACATTTCTTTAAAGATAAAGATTACATCCAATACCGTACCATTACAGGTATTCATCCGGATGTACTTTCAGTATTTCAACAAAAAAAAATGATTTCCTCAGTATCTCACTTGGGAATCTATGAATGTACTACTTCAGTAGCTGCTTTTCATTTAGCGAATTATTTAGCATGGCATCACCATGTAGATTTATTTCATTTGCAAATTGGTGTAGGACTTTGTGGTAAAAGTATTATTATTATTGCTGCATCCTATAGTGATTTGAAAACAATTGAATGTCAATTACCTCAATTATATCCAAAAGATATTGTGAGTCATGCAATAATTTCAGACCCCTCATCTGAATTGCTCACATGCTTATAGGAGGTTCCATGGAGTCTATACAATCCTTATTGCAACAGGCTCATGCTTTATGGCGTCAGGGCAATGAGCAGGGTATGATCGAATATTTGGAAAAAGCGATTCATCTCTGTCGTTTAGAGCATGATGACAAAAAACTGATCGAGATTTTAAATGAATATAGTGGGTCTCTTCGTAATGTGGGCCGCTATGATGAAGCCATTGACGCAATTAACGAGTCTCTTCAAATTTTCGAAAAAAATAAAACCTATTCCCCTCAAACATATGCGACAATTTTAATTAATCTGGGGAATACATTTCGCGAAAAAAAATCATATTTTGAAGCGGAAATGTATTTATTAAAAGCAAAAGAAATCTTTCAATCTATGGGAGATACTTCTTATGCGTATATCGGTTTACTTAATAACTTAGCACTTTTATATCAAGATACTAATAATTACGATGCGGCCCATAAATTACAATTAGAGGCAGTCCATTTATTAGAATCTACAGAGTACCAGGTTCCCCTTGCTATTAGCTATAACAATTTATATGAAATTAGCAAGCATATTAAAGAGCCTAGTGAATTATCTCCCGAAATTTATTTAGATAAAGCCGCCTATATATTGCAACGTGAGGTAGGCACTAGTCACCCTATGTATGCAGCTGTATTAAACAACCGCGCCGATTATGAAATTAACCAACATCACTATGATGAAGCGCTTCAGTTATATCGCGAGGCATTACCTATCGTAAAACACAACTATGGTATAGAGAGCCAAGCCTATAAATCGGTACAACAGAATTTAGAATACGTAAAAGATTTAATCGAAACATTGCAACAAAGCTCTAAACCCTTTCGAAAGACAGGCCTTGAATTAGGCCGAGAGTTATCTCATTATGTGGCTCAAGATGTAGAGTTAAACTTACCAGATATAAGTCCATACATTTGCTTAGCTTTGGTAGGAACTGGTTCGGAATGTCTTGGCTATGATGATGCGGTCTCGGAAGATCATGATTTTACCAAACGTTGCCAGCTATTTTTACCTGATGATATTTATAAGTCTTATAAGGATAAGCTTATATCATACTTTACAAACTATAGCCAAGGTTTAGTACAACTAGAAAGCATTTCACAATTTTATAAGCGTTACACATTATATCCAGAAGGGCCTCAAAGTCCAGCTGAATATCGTCGTATACCACAAGATCTCTTATGTACAGCCACTAACGGAGAAGTATTTTTAGATAACCTAGGAACTTTCACAAATATACGACAAAGATTACTCACCTATTACCCAGAAGATATTAGACTTAGAAAAATCGCCTATGAACTCAATCAACTGGCTCAGTCAGGTCAGTATAATCTACCGCGTATGTTACAACGTGGTGATACTGTAGCAGCTCAACTGGCACTTTCTCAATTTGTCAATCATTATATGTTAGCAGTTCATCTTCTAAATAAGTCTTATGCACCTTTTTACAAATGGATTTATCGGCATACCTGTAACCTTCCTATACTAGGAAATACTGTAAAATATGGAATTCCAGATGTATTAAACTCATCGTTAAACGATACAAAGCATCACATTGATCATCTATGCAATGCACTTATTCAAGAACTTCAAAGCCATGCATTAAGCAATAGTTCTATCGATTTTTTAACATATCAAGCGAAAGAAGTTATGCAGCGTATTCAAGATCAAGCCCTTCGTACCGAGGACTCATGGGTAGAATAGGAGATATATTATGAAAGATGATTTAATCATATCTATAATCCAACAAGAATGGCCTCTTTTTAATAAAACGCAAAATGTAGGACATCGGTCATTCTGCCAAGATCAAATGGCTAATTTTATCGTATCCCGTCACGCTTATTGGTCTATGTACTCCACACCTGTCTTGCAATCCTACTTACATGACTTAGAAGTAGCGCGTATGAAAGGTCAAAACCTTATCACATACAAGTATGGATATATGATGGCCTACACTCATCCAGATGAGTACTTAACAATACAGGATAAACTACCACCTATTTCAACAGTCAAACAGTCATTGGTCACTGCGATAATGACAATATATATGAAATGGGAATTAGAAATACAAAAAGAAATGCCTGGTTTCGATACAACCCACAGACCAATTGAAGCAGTAAATAATAGTCAAACTCATACCTCTGTAGAAACCTATATGACAGGAGAACTACAATCTTATTCAGAGTCAACTTTAGAAAATATCTTAGCTCATTTTTTACAATGCTCTAAAAATGCCATCAATCCTGTAAAAGGATATTTAAGTGCCTTACACGCTCAAGTAAAATAAAATATTTGCCACCCCAATCTCCTCTCATAAATATAAGGAAAATAGGCTCTATCTTAGAACTAACTAAGATAGAGCCTATTTTCTTTTTCACTATAATTCTATTTATTCTCCTTCAACCACTGTACAGCATATTCTGCATACACCGCTGATGCAGCAGATAGTACGCTATCGTCCATGGTGAATCGATTGTTATGGTGATCAAAGGTAGCGCCTACCTCTGAATTTTGGATACCTATAAAGGCAAAGCATCCTGGCTTTTCTTGCAAATACCACGCAAAGTCTTCGCCCGGCATTACTTGACGCATCTTGGATAGCTTCTCTTTACCAAGTGTATCAATCACAACCCGTTCTGCTAATTCACTAGCTGCTGCATCATTAATCGTAGCCGGCACTTTTCGTTCATAAATTAATTCTGCCGTTGCACCATAGGCCAAGGCCGTATGTTCCACCACACGGCGTATGGATTCTACATAGTACTCTTCTTGTTCAGGATCAAAAAAGCGAATGGTACCACCCATTTGGGCTTCTCCAGGAATAACATTCCACTCGGACCCAGAGTGGATATTGCCAATGGTAATCACGAGAGAATCTAGAGCACTAACATTGCGAGAGACTACGGTTTGTAAGTTCATCACGATGGCACTGGCTACTACAATGGCATCAACCGCTTGATGCGGTTGTGCACCGTGGCCTTGTTTGCCTTTCACATTGATTGTAATTTTACTACTAGCCGCCATGCGAGGGCCAGCCTCAACGGAAACGAGACCTGCTGGTAAATCAATCCACACATGACCTCCAAAGATAGCATCCACCTTTTCAAACCAATCACCAAACTTCATAAATGCAGGTGCACCTGCGCCTGTTTCTTCGGCCGGTTGAAATGCAAGATATACGTCACCTTCAATGCGGTCTTTCATAGAGGTAAGCATCTTAGCTGCACCCAGTAAAATAGCCATGTGACCATCATGTCCGCACGCATGCATCTTGCCATCTACATCGGATTTAAAATCAAATGTATTGTGTTCCTGTACAGGTAATGCATCAATATCCGCACGAAGTGCAATGGCTTTGCCGGTTTTCTCGCCATGAATAATGCCGATGAGACCGGTTTCACGTTCTGTATCTACATGAACCTCTACGCCCATGGACTCTAATTCTTTGGCAAGTGTTTTAGTAGTTTCAAACTCTTCATTACTAAGTTCTGGATGCTTATGAAAGTATCTACGCCAGTCTTGGACATAGGTTTTATATTGTTCTATTAAATCGCGGCTATGCATGGTGTCGCCTCCTTAGCTGTAAACACAGGATAATCAAACAAATGGAAATCCCCATATTTTAGGGAATAACAGGGTAAATGTAAAAGAAAACGACAGGCAACGCCATGTCGTTTTCTTTATGTTTCTTATCGATTGCGCAAGAATGCTTGTACCCCTAAGGATACAACAGCTGTTACTACTGCTACGGCTGCTGTAATTTTTGCAGTTGTGCAGAGTTCATCTTTTGTTGGTTTTGCTTTTGCTGCAATGTCTAATGTTTTAGCAACTGCAGGAACCAATACATCATTACGTAAGGATTCTGTATTCATAATTACTCCTCCAATATAGACTATTTATTCTAGGTTATCACGAATAAAGTATAAAGTCTATATATTCATCGGACTTTTTCTATATATTTACAAATTTTCATGGTTGACTAAATTGATTTTATATATTGTAAAATCGATAGCTACTAACCGCTTTATTCACTAGCTAATTCCCCAATCACATCCGCCAAGATGGTAATTGCTGTTTTCTAGTTGTTCTTGTGGAATATTAAGGGCCGGTAATAAACGAACCTTGTTTTTAGCAGATAAAGCATACTACGCCTTTTTCTAAACATTTAGCGATAACCTCTTTTGGATCAACTGTCGTTTCAATACCAATCATGAGGCCCAAACCGCTCACACCAACTACGCCTAGTTTTACCTTCTAAGGCATGTTTTACATAGTCTCCTTTAGCTTTCACAGTCGCCAAGAATTCTGGTGTCAACCGTTCGATGATAGTACATCCTGCAGCGGCACAGATTGGGTTCCCACCGAATGTGGTCGCATGAGCACCAGCAGTTAGAACGTATTGTGTTTTTTCATTGAACAAGGTTGCCCCCATAGGCAAACCACCAGCTAAGCCCTTAGCGGTAGATACGATATCTGGTTCGATACCAAATTGTTCGTATGCATACAAGCTACCTGTCCGGCCATTACCTGTTTGTACTTCGTCAATAAGCACGAGTTGATCGTGTTCATGTGCATATTTGGTAACAGCTTGAACGAATTCCTTATCTAGAGGCATAACACCACCTTCACCTTGGATGGGTTCCATCATGATAGCGCATACCGCAGGATTAGCAAGGACTTTCAAAGCCGCATCAATATCATTAGCAGGCGTGTGAATAAAGCCTTCTGTGAACGGGAAGAAATGTTGATGGAATACGTCCTGCCCCGTAGCGGACAAGGTTGTTACCGTACGGCCATGAAAGCTGTTAACAAGGGTCACGATGACATTACGGCCCTCGCCATATTTGTCATGGCTATACTTCCGCGCTGCCTTGATAGAGCATTCGTTAGATTCTGCACCAGAGTTACAGAAAAACACCTTTTTCATGCCTGTTTTTTTACATAATAATTCTGCCAATTTAATTTGTGGTACCGAATAATAGAGATTAGAAATATGGTTCAACGCATGGGTTTGTTCGATAACCGCTTTGGACCATTCATCGTCATCTACACCAAAGGCAGTAACGCCAATACCAGAACCAAGGTCAATATATTCCTTACCCTCTACATCCCACAACAAGGAGCCTTTACCTTTTTCAAAGCAAACATTAAAACGGCCATACGTATTGGCTATATATTCTTTATCTTGTTTTTCAAAATCTTGTGTCTTACTCATCATATCCTCCAAACGTACGGCCTATTGCCGTATATGTATCTACAATATAACGATAGCAATTGATGCTTACATCGTTATATTCACTATATTACTTTACAAACATTGTACCAAGGCCTTCATCGGTTAATAATTCGATAAGGATTGCATGAGGTATTTCACCATTTATGATAAATACCTTTTGAGCCCCTGCGTTGATTGCCTCTAAGCAACAATCTACCTTTGGTATCATACCACCGGCGATGATGCCCTCAGCTTTTAATTGCTCTGCTTCAGCCATGGTGATTTTAGGAATCAGCGAATTTGGATCATGTACATCCCGCAATACGCCATCTATATTAGTCATAGCTACCATCGTTTCAGCTTGGAGAGCACCCGCAATTTTAGCGGCTGCCGTATCGGCATTGACATTATATACATTGCCCTCCGCATCACAACCGATGGATGAAATAACCGGAATATAGCCTTTGCTGATGACATCATCAATTACCTTTGGATCGATTGTATCCACTTCACCAACATAGCCAAGTTCCTCATTTTTCTTGTGTACTTGAATCATTTCACCGTCAACGCCACATAGGCCAACGGCACGGCCACCAAAGCCGATAAGGTCTGCCACAAGGCCTTTATTGACCTTACCAGCTAGCACCATTTGTACTACATTCATCGTTTCTTTATCAGTAACGCGCAATCCATTGTTGAATTTCGATTCAATGTTCATGGCTGCCAAGGTGCTATTAATATCTGGGCCGCCACCGTGGACAAGGACTACTTCACCCCTACTAATTGTAATAGAAGCAAATCGTTCATAACGGATTTTTTGAGTTTCGGATCCGTCATAGCATTACCGCCATATTTTACGACTACGTATTTATCTGTATATTGTTTGATATACGGTACGGCCGCCGTTAAAATATGCGCCCGCATCGCATTTGTTACAGTATTCATAGTGAAAGCCCCATTTCTTCTGGCAATCCAAGTGCAATATTCATACATTGTACAGCTGCACCAGAAGCGCCTTTACCTAAATTATCAAAAATGGCGTGAACCACCATGCGTTCATCATTCCCTGTTACAGAGACAATCATCCCATCCATATTGCTAAGTTTGTTAGCATTTAAAAATGCCGCATTATCTTCTTTTACATTAAGAGGTGCTACCGTAACAACAGTGCTATCCTTGTAAAACTCTACTAAGGCCGCATGTACATCTTCGATGGTAACTGGTTTAGATAATAAACGTGTATGTAATCCAACGCTCACCTCCATGCCGCTATAGTAATCATCTACGATAGGCATGAATATTGGCGCTTCTGTAAGGCCACATACATGGGTTACTTCTGGTAAATGTTTATGCTGTTGACCAAGGCCATATTGACGCGGTGCATAAAGAAAATAATCCTTTGGCTCCGATTCGTATTGACCGATCATCTTTTTACCACCTCCGCTATAACCGGTAAGGGATGTAATGGTGAAAGGATAATCTGCTGGAGCAATGCCAGCTTTCACAAGAGGGGCAATACAAGCAATCATACCGCTCGCATGACAGCCAGGGTTCGCAATATGTTGTTTTGTTTTAATATCGTTTTTGTAGCTTTCACCAAGCTCAGGAAATCCATAAGCCCAATCAGTAGCCGTTCTGAACGCTGTGGATGTGTCGATAATCTTGCAAGGGTAATCGCCGATAGCAGCCACCACCTCTTTGGAGGCCGCATCAGGCAAGCACAAGAATACGATATCCGCGTCCTTTGCGATGCTAGCGATAACATCTATATTCTTACGGTCCTCATCGGAAATGGATAATAATGTAATATCCTTCCGATCCGACAGCCGTTCATGAATTCTAAGCCCCGTAGTGCCCTCATGGCCTACGATAAATACTTTATAGGGATTCATATTATACCTTCTTTACTTCTAACTGATGCAACCATTCATCGTGCATCATGATTTATCATTTTAGTCTCATCTGTTAGCAAATATGGTTCACTATAGATTACAGCCTATTACTCCATTGGATAGTCGCCAAAGGTAGCAACCATAACTGCTTTTATAGTGTGCAAACGATTTTCTGCTTCCTCAAATGCCAAGGAGTTAGGACCTTCAAATACGTCCTCTGTTACTTCGATACCATTCATACCGAACCGTTCAAAAATATCTTTTACCAACTTGTGTTTCTGTATTGTGGAATGCTGGTAAGCAGTGGCAGAATTTAGTATTCGGATTGCCTGTTAAAGCCATCATGTCCGCATTCACTTGGAATGGTTTAAATGTATTAATCCGTTCCTCCCACATATCATAGGTATCACCCATCGTTACCCATACGCCGGTGTAGATAACATCAAGGCCTTTCACACCTTCTGCTACATTATCTGTGCATGTAATGGTAGCGCCTGTTTCCTTCGCTACCTTTAAACATTCTTCGTAGAATGGACCTGCTGGCCAGTATTGTTTAGGACCGATGAGGCGGAAATCCATGCCCATTTTTACGGCACCACTCATTAAGGCATTACACATATTGGATTGACCATGGCCTACATAGGCATAGGAAATTTCGTTCAATGGTTTGTCGATATGTTCTTGTAATGTAAGGAAATTTGCCAATGTTTGTGTAGGATGATCCATATCTGTTAGGCCGTTCCATACAGGCACGCCGGAATATTGTTCCAATGTGTCCACATCTTCTTGGTCAAAGCCACGGAATTCGATGGCATCATACATGGAACCAAGAACACGAGCTGTGTCCTTTAAGGATTCTTTTTTATTCATTTGAGAACCTGTAGGACCAAGGTATGTTGTATGAGCCCCTTGGTCGGCCGCACCGACTTCAAAGGCACAACGCGTTCTCGTAGAATCCTTTTCAAAGATGAGCACAAAATTTTTGCCTTCCATCGTCTTAATTTCTTTACCAGCTTTCTTATCCGCTTTTAATTTGGCGGCTAACCCTAAGTAGTATTTAATTTCTTCTGGTGTATAATCTAGTATGGTTTTAAATGATTTATTATGTAAACTTTTCATGATAACTCCTTCAATCTATACGGTGTATACGTAGGTATTTCTAATTTTAGTAATAATTTCTATATGTATTGTTATTTCAAATTGTATTATTCTCTGTGAAAGTTATTATTTCGGTTGTAAATATTCGGCAGCAATGGCAGCCATCATGGTAATACCTGATTCTAAGATACTTTCATCGATGGTAAAGCATGCATTATGAAGTGCTGGATTGCCCTCAAAACCAGTACCCAACCAAAGGAATGCACCTTTTATATGTTGTAGGTATGCAGAAAAATCTTCTGCCGCCATAGACGGATGTTCTGGATGTACTACAGCGTCTTTACCGAGATATTTTTCTACAATGGATGTGGCATAATCAATAGCCTCTGGATTATTTGTAGTTGCCCCATGACCACGTTTATAGTCTAAGGAACTCTTTGTTTTGAACATTAGGTCTAAGGCTTGTAAACTTTCACCTAAACGACGTTCAATATAGTCCCGTTTTTCTGGTTCATAGGTCCGGCAAGTCCCCTCTAGGTACACGTCGCCACAGCCCACATTGTATCGGTCGCCACCGTTGATAACACCGATGGTGCACACGAGGTTTTCCATCGGATTCGTCTCACGAGCCACCATAGATTCTACATTTACAATCCAGTTCGCAGCTGCCACGATGGCATCGATACCATTGTGAGGCTCTGCGCCATGGGTAGATTTGCCTTGAATATGAACAAGAAAATGATCTGATGCCGCCATGAGATGACCTTTTTTGAGTCCTACCGTTCCTACAGGTAGTTGTGGCCATACATGGAGTCCATAGATTTCATCAACATCATTGAGGATACCACTATCTACAATGCCTTGAGCACCGGGAAATAAAGCCTCCTCTTCAGAGGGTTGAAATACGAGCTTTACTGTGCCGTGCAATTGGTCCTTTATTGATTGCAAAATAGCAGCAGTACCAAGTAAAATCGCTATATGACTATCATGACCACAGGCGTGCATAACACCTTCATTTTGAGAGGCGAATGGTAAGCCCGTAGCTTCATGGATTGGCAATGCATCAATATCGGCCCGTAACGCAATAACAGGGCCTGTATGAGCGCCCTGTATTTCACCGATAACTGCATAATCTGAAACATCATTCACATAGGGAATTCCCAATTCTCCAAGAATCTTTTGAATGTATAAAGATGTTTCTTGTTCCTCTCCTGATAATTCTGGATGACTATGAATATGTCGACGCCATGCCACAACTTGTTCTAAATATTGTGAAGCATATTGTTTTATTAAGCTTTCTAATGTGTGCATGGCTATATCTCCTTTATGATTTATGCATTTTATATGCATGTTTTGTGTATATTTATAATCTATGTACGTATTATAATACTATCTACCATTATATTCAAGTATTTATACATATTATTCGTATTTTTATTTATCATGTTAAGCATTATTTTTTATCATACAAAAAAGACACCTCTAAATTATCTCTATCCAAGAAATTCTTGGCAGATTAATCAAAAGGTGTCTTTTCTTTATTTTTTTCTAACACAGACTCATCTAATTGTGTACCATCCGATTGCAAACATAATGGTACGACTCAGTGTATTCGATGTAATAGTCATAGTCATATAATTATTCGTTTCTGGTTACGGTGCTACGTATACATCTAGCGGATGTTGTTTCCATTTAGGCTTTCGTGCATCTCCCGCCATTCCAGTAAGAATATACAGTCGTTTTTAATAGTTTACTTTTATTCATATAGTTCCCTTTATGTAAATATGTATTAAGTACTAATATGAATATCTGTATAAAACTTAAACTTAACTTTAAGTCAAATAAGATTTTTCTATACTTCTTGAATATCTGCTTTTCTATATCTAGCAGAAATACATCCCAACATATTTAATTGCGGTATGTTCCATTCATTAGATAAATAGATACCACAAGTAATCTCATCACCTATAGAATTATTTGCTATAAATTGATAGCGCCCTAATTCCTCATTGCTATATACTCTTTCAAGCTGATTTAAGTAGTAGCACCCCAAAATCGACTAAATTCCATCCAAATAGTTTCTGCATCAACTTGAGATAGCTCAACCTGTAGTCTATATGCTACCCCAACTTTGCAGCGTTTCTTCAAACCCTTTTCATCAGCACTACAAACCTTAGTAGAACCTTTATCAAAAGACCAGTCTAACCCACCTAACGATTGAACTTGGGTAGAAATGAGATTTTTAAAATTTGAAAAGTCTTCGAGAAAATGCTTACATGCTACTTCAAACGTATCTAATTTATCTATATGGCTCAATTCACAATACCTCTATTAAAGAATTTACCTACTATTTTTCGTAATATTGTTTCATTTGTGTATAACCGTTAACGATGACTTCGATTTCACCTGTTCTAGGGTGGAAAATAAGACCATGAATAGGCACATCTTTAGGGATTAAAGGATTCATGCGCAATTCGTCCACCGTTTCCTCTACATTTTCAGCAGGATGTGTAAAACCATCTGCCCAGCGTTCCATTTCTTTTCTCACCATGTGAATCGCTTCTGGTGCAATACCACGAGCTAACATTTTTTCTGTTAAATTTTTAGCCGTTGTTTTCGCCATGCCACATTCGTGGTGACCAATGATAAAGATTTCATTAACCCCTAGTTCATAAATACATACGAGCAAGCTACGTACGATACCATCAAAAGGACCTGTAATACAGTTACCTGCGGTCTTAACGATTTTTGCCTCACCGCGTCCAATATCCATAGAATCCTCTAAGAAATTCACAAGACGCGTATCCATACATGTAACGATAGCCATCTCACGACTTGGCATCTTACTGCATTTAGTATCCGTCTCTACATAACCTGTATTTTGATCCTCTACATACTCACGATTGTGTGCCAAAATATCTTCTAATAAACTCATATGTCCTCCTGATAAAAAAGACCTTGTCTAAATTAAAGCAAGGTCTCTATATTTAACACATTCGATATCTTATTATACCATAAAACGAATAGACATTATTGTCCGAGTGAAGCTCATACTAGCGCAGTGACTTTACTAGGTCGAGGCCCTCGGCCGAAGACCGTTAAGGTAACTGGAACGAGCAAGTATGAGCTGAACGCCAAACTTTGGCCCTGCGAAGCCCGAAGGGCGAAGTCAGACCCGGCCGGTGGAGCGAGCAAGTATGGGCTACTCAACCTGAATACTCTAGTCTATATGTCACTAGCGATCCGGAGTCGACAATGCCTCGATTGCGACACTGCCACCACGGACAACTTCAATGCGATTGACGAACATATCTTTAAATAAAGCAATCATGTCATTGTTCTTAGATACTGTTTTTACGCATTGCACAAGTACGGATTTACGATTGTAATCAATCACTTCAAGATTAAAGGTTTTCGCAATGCGAAAGATTTCTTGTTTATCTGCTTCTTTGCAGCTATTAATCTTGATGAATAGTAATTCTTTTTTTGTAATGGGCATATCTGTAAAGTCGATAACCTTAATGACCTCAACACTGCGGTTTAGTTGCTTGATGATTTGCTCGTATGTTAAATCATCGCAGGTAAGTTCAATGGTCATACGAGACATGGTAGGGTCTTCTGTTTCCCCTACAGTTAAGGTGTCAAGGTTATAGTTTTTACCAGCGAAGAGGCCTGAAATCTTTGCCAATACGCCGATTTGGTTTTCTACATATGCTGAAATACAACGTTTTTCTAAATGTAATTCCATAGCCCCTCCTATTTTTTATCCTTTAATAACATATCGCTCAATGATTTGCCTGCCGGTACCATCGGCAAAACATTTACCTCAGTTGGAATGATACATTCAATGAGTGTAGGGCCTTTTTTGAAAGCATCTGCTTTTGCAAAGGCAGCGCTTAATTCTTCGGCCTTTGTGACACGAATACCTTGTGCACCATAAGCTTCTGCTAATTTTACAAAATCTGGTACATATTCAAATTCGCCCTTGTCAATCAAATCACGTGTGACGATGGCGCTTTCATCCATCAACAGATTCGTACATGCATAGCGTTTGTCGTAAAAGAGTTGTTGCCACTGACGGACATTGCCAAGATAGCCATTATTAATGACAACCAAGGTCACCGGCAAGTGATAGTGCATAGCTGTTGCAAATTCTTGAATATTCATTTGCACCCCACCATCGCCACAGATAGCAAAAACAGGCGTATGAGGATTGCCAAATTTAGCACCAATAGCGGCTGGAAATCCATAGCCCATCGTACCCAATCCTCCAGAGGTCAACAATTGATGGTTACCTTCAATTTCTAAGAATTGTGTGGTCCACAATTGATTTTGCCCCACATCGGTTGCCACGATAGGGCGCTCATAGTGGTCATTGATATATTGAATGATGGCTTCTGGTGTTAAACCATCTTCATCAGCTTGCGTAATAGGATGATCAACTTTCAATTGTTGCAATTGAGTAGGCCATTCCCCTAAATCATGAGGCTCAATGTATTCTAATAAAGCCTCAATTGCCAACTTTGCATCTGCTACGATTGGAATATCTACCTTAATATTTTTAGAAATAGATGCTGCATCTACATCGATATGTACAATTTTACAGTTTTGTGCAAAGGTGCTCAGTTTACCAGTAATGCGGTCATTAAAACGAGTGCCGATAGAAATCATAACATCGCAATTGGTAAGCGCTACATTTGGTGCATAGCCACCATGAATGCCTACATTGCCTAAGTACAATGGATGACGCGAGCTAATGGCGCCTTTACCCATCAAGGTGGTTACCACGGGAATCCCCGTTTTATCCACCAGTTCAGTCATAAGATCATTGGCACCACTAATGCTAATGCCCCCACCAAGTAAAAACAAAGGTCGTTTTGCTTTAGAAATAATAGAGCACGCCTTTTTGACTTGCCCAATATGTACGGTTGTGTTTGGCTTATATCCGCGAATATTTACCTCTGTTGGATATACCTCTGTGCCCATCGCTTTTTGAATATTCTTTGGAATATCTACTACAACAGGACCTGGACGGCCTGTGCGAGCAATGTAAAAGGCTTCTTTCAGAATTCGTCCTAAATCCTTGCGATCACGAACGGTAATGGCATATTTACAAACGTTGCGAACGATACCAACAGTGTCCACCTCTTGAAACGCATCATTGCCCATCAAAGATAAATCCACTTGTCCTGTAATACACACCATAGGCACACTATCTGCATAAGCCGTAGCAATACCTGTAACAAGATTCGTCGCACCTGGTCCAGACGTAACCATGCAAACACCGACCTTGCCTGTACTACGTGCATATCCATCGGCAGCATGTGCCAAGGCTTGTTCGTGACGAGGCAAAATAACCTCACCTGATCTTGTTTATATAACTCATCCATAATATCGATGGTAGCTGCCCCTGGATAGTTGAATAAAAACTCAACCTTCTCCTCTTGCAATGCTTTCACCACATATGCGGCACCTGAAATCATAGTCAACCTCCTATATACGTCTATAACAACCTAACGATAATATAATAGGTCTTATATCTAAAAAATTGAATATTATTATTGTTTGTGATATACTTTTAAATATATCATATCTTACATAATGTGAGTATGAAATAATACCATAAATTACTAAGTTTATACATATTTCTGAAAGGACTGAATACTATGAAAGAAATTTTAGGTTTCCATTTAAATGGCTGCCCATACTGCCACAATGCATTCCGTGCTATTGAAGAATTACAAGCTGAAAACCCAGCTTACGCGGATATCAAAATCAACTGGGTTGAAGATCAAGATGCGGCTGAATTATTCAAAACACATCCATATGAATATTATCCAAATCTTTGGTTCGACCTTGATAAACAATATGAGGCTCAACCTGGTGAAAGCTACGACCAAACAAAAGCATACATCAAAGCTGTATTTGACAAAGCAATTGCATAAAGAATGTAAACTCCGTCCACTCATATGAGTTAGACGGAGTTTTTGTTTACTTAGTATGTTGTTTTCTATCCTTCCACTCAAGATACATATGCTTAATAACTTGAATTGGTGATACAAACATCATTCGTGGTCCACCATAGCGCATGATTTCTCGAACTTTTTCACGGTATATAGGTGCATAGCAATGCGTTTTGCACACACTACAAAATGTCTTATGCGCCATATGTGGGCATACATCGATGCGATGTTGCGCATACTGCCATACCTGTTCACAATCTTCACAGAGTTTTCCTTTGGGCGTATGATGCTTGTCATGACAATAGATGCCAACAATTTGGTACATAGTTTTTAATTCTAACTTACGCTTTTCATCAACTGTCATATATGTCTCCTATTTCACAGACCACGTAACCCAAGCCACTTTATCTACCGTACGATTTGTAATTTCATCATTCACAGCTAATGGCTCAATTAGGTTTCTAATTTCTTCTTTCATCGCATCCATAGTACCCCATTCATTATTATGGAGACGCATTGTAAAGTACTCAACAGCCTTATCGAGGCTCATCACCTCAGTTTCAGGCACTGTTTTATAAGTGACTTTCACATTATGCCCCATCTCGTGAATAGCGGCTAAGGATTCCTCCATTTTATCATGCCAAGGGAATGCATCTCGACCAAAGAAATGATCTGACAGCATATCAACGATTTCATCATGTCGCTCGCTGAAAGCTACCCACAAACAAGTATTTCGACTCGTGTCATGCATAGCACGAATATTGTCTACATCATACATGACAGGGCAGAAAAAGCTATATGCAAAATCAAAGGTTTTATCCCATTTTAGTTTGATTCTTGTTTCATCAGACCAAGGAGCAATATATAGGTTCACATCTAGCCCTTCTCTATCAGCTAACTGTTTAGCCCCTCGAATCATGCCATCAGACAAATCAATGCCTGTCGCCTTATAGCCCTCTCGTGCTAAACCAAGCGCATAATCACATACGCCACAGCCCACATCAAGAACACTAGCCCCTGCGAGTGGTAATAGATTTTCTTCCTTTACAAATGAAATAAAATTAGTTACTTGGGCCTTACGATCCTCGCGGTTATGCAATTCCACAAAAAATGTAGACCGATTGTTCCACGCATCTTGTTCATCACGCCAATCCTCGAGATCGACAGATACTTCTCGTATTGTATTGTTCATTATATATCCTCTACTATGATAATTTGTATACTAAAATAAATATAGTTAACACAATATCCATATAGCCTCATTGTTCCAAAATGGGCCGGTTTAGATTATGATATGAATACTATATTTTTTTATTGTATATTATTCTCAATAAATTTTTGTGTTACTATAGTCACATTTTTCTAATCTAATCACATTATGCTCCTTCAATGATTAGAAAAACAATATAAGGCTCACGCCCTTTTTCTGCAAAAACAAAAGGACTATAACAATACGCAATATCAACGCATCAAGTTATAGTCCTTTTATGTATGATTTTATTTAGATAAATTATTTTTTATCTTCTTCCTTAGATTCTTCTGGTTCCACAGGTTTTCCAAGATCATTTTGTTTTAATACTTGTTCTTCTAATTCTTCCACGCTAGCTGGTTTTTCTGGTTGTTCAGCTGGTTCTTGTGGTTTAGGAGCGTTAGTTTTCTTATCAAATGTATCTCTAAGTTTATCAGTACCTTCTTTCGCTAAATTTTTAATAGCTTCTGGATCTGCACCGCTGAATTCAGCAAGGGCTGCTTCATTCTTAGGATCAAAGAAAGGAGCTTGTTTAAAGCCTAACATAGCTGCTACAAACACCATTGGAATTTGAGCGATAGCACTATTGTACTCTTTAACTTGGAAGTTATAGATTTCCCGTTTATTAGAAATGAAAGTTTCATTTTCACTAATCGCTTCTAAAAATTTACCATATTGAGTATCTGCTTTTAACTCTGGGAATTGATTGGCTAAAGCCGTAATGTTCTGAACTGCTTTTGCTGTTTCACGAGCCATTTCCACGAAATTATCAGATACTTTCAATTGGATATTTTTTTCATAATCACCGTATTTATCAACTAAACCGGCAAATTGATTTACAATGGCTACCTTTTTCTCGTAAGCTACGATAATATTGGCGCGCGCTTCTTTAATTTCCACAGTTAAGCTTTGTAAAGAATTATATTGCTTAATAAAGAACACTGCGAGGGCCAATATTAGTATAAATATTAATGAACTCATTTAATACTCTCTCCATTCTTATAAAACTATAATGAATAAATTTTACAATATTATACCACATCAAATATATAACTGATATGAAGTTTCATTCATGAAAGTGCAAACTATAGAATACATTTTATGAACCTGTCATAAGCCGATATACTAAAGTTCCGCCATCAGTATCAACATATTCTAAGCCCTCAAAAGATTCATTATTACCTAAATCTTTATAAGCAAGTTGATTGTGAATCTTCCTTAATAACTCTACATTGGTAAAGTATTTTCCATTATCTGCAGTTAGATACGCTTTAATGTCTGTTTGAAATACTCCATCAATACGACATTCTTCGTCTAAATAACTCATATCTATAACAGTTTCATTGCTTCTAAGCTGCTCAATCCCCTGTAATAAAAGCTTCATAAACGATGCATACCTTACGACTATTAATAGCGATGCCATTCGGATTCCAATTCGCTTTATTATCCTCGATATAATTAATGATATCCAAGGTGAAAGCATCATTACTCACATACTCTTGATTAGAAAAAGCCCAATACACCGAGGTCAGTACATCATCAGTACTAGGAGTATCCGCTAATTTCTTTTCTACTAATTTTCTGGTTTCCCTTTTAAGCAAAGGCTTTTTAATAATATAGAACACCACCATTGTAGGGATCAACATAGCCGCTAATACTGGTATCATGCGGGGCAAACTAGCCATTGTACCACCTGCTCGCCCTGCTTGCGAATGAGCAGTACTTAGATTTTGATTTGTTGTATTCGCCGTATCCGTCATATAATCTAAAAGCCATGGACTTTCAAACATACCAGCTATAATAGCAATCAGTATTAAAGTACCTACAGTAACACAGATAGCGAATAATTGTTTAGCTACCTTATTACAAACGATTTCCTTCTCCGCCAAGGACAATACATCCATCTCAGGTACGCCTTTGCTCCATTTTGCGGTTCGTGCATGTGTGTCCATTCATTTCTCTCCTATTAATAAATGTAAATAATACATCAAAGTTTGACTTACTATAATAATTATTTCATACATTACTTATATTTATTATAATATAGAGAAGGAGGACTTAAAAGTATGGAAAAATATATGATAATCCTAATGTTTGTATTAGTCGCTATTGCTGTCACATTTGCGACTTATAATCTATCTATTATTAGAGCTATGCCTCCTGAAGAACGTTATAAACTTCTTTATTTTACAGACGATCAAGTCTCTATAGGCATTGGATTAGTAAGAAGAACCTATAAATTAAAAGATATTCGAGAGGTGCGTTTCTCTAAAGGGAAAAAATTCCGCAGCATGGGTAGCTGGGCCGGAAGAATGAAGATTTGCAAAATAAATGGTAAAACAAGTCGTTGGATAGAATTTGATGGTACTGTCTATTACAAAAAAATGGTATATATAACTAATGAAGAAACCATTGATAAATCAATAGACATACTCATGAAGGAATTTAGATCTAGAGGAATTCAATGTAATAAATATAGATAGTAACATATAAAAAAGGCTTCTCGAAATTTCGAGAAGCCGTTAATTTGGTGCGCCTAGCAGGATTCGAACCTGCGCACCCGGTTCCGGAGACCGGCGCTCTATCCCCTGAGCTATAGGCGCATGTGTACTAAAGAATTATACCATATTACAGCATGCTTCGATAGTACAAAGTATATAAGCATATAGAATGCGCCTCTAGTATTAGCTAATCATAAACTAATACTAGAGGCGTATTATACTATATATTCTTTTGAATGACCTGTAGGAGTGCATCGCAACTCCGACTTATATCATCATAGGTTTCGTCAAAGTTTCCCGTATACCAAGGATCCTTTACATCTCGGCTTTCACCAACAAAGGTCATAGCCTTATGCACCTTAGAGTCTACATCATCACCGATAATACGACGTAAGTTTCGTGCATTATTTTCATCCATGATGATGAGGTAATCAAATGTATGGTAATCATCTACAGTCACTTGGCGAGCCTTACGACAAATATTGCCGTGACAGATAAATAGTATTTTGTTCATTGGTTTATAGCTTCTTCAAAAGCAATGAAATGCCGTATTTTGCAAGGGCTTACTACTAAGGATTCCGGGTTATTATACGATAGATTTTTTTACATCTTCAATTGTATAACAAGCATTATCATGATTTTTTTACCTTTTTCTAATTGAAAATCAAGAATATCTTGTAGTAAATCTTTATCCATAAAAATACCGCTAAACTCTCCTAATGCTTTATTAAATTGATTGCTTCTACGTAATAAATCAATTTTTTTGCAACATTAATGTCGAGGATCATCTTCTTTTTCAATAAGCTCATCAATCAAATCAAGTGCCAAATTACGGCACAGAACAGCATTTTTCAATGTCTTGAGCATCGTCACAAGCCCAAGCGGCATTCAATATTACAGCAAATGCTTTATATATATTTTCATCTTCAAGATTTATCAAATATTCTTTATAACATCTTTTGGCTAATTCTGATTCAAACTCAATATTATTAGCATTTATAAACTCTACTCTAGCTAACCATGCCTCTGTAACTACAGTACCAAGGTCTGTATTTTCAGCAATATACCCACAATAGGGGCATTCGTGAGCCCAATACTCCATTGTTCCACGCATCATTTCAGGTGGTCGTAAATCTAAGTCTGGAGAGCCAAAACTATTTGTAGAACCAAGAACAGTTTGCTTTGACTCTTTTCCGCACACATAACATTTTACCGTATCTTGATACATTGTTGTCATAATAAACGCCTCCCCTTAATATTCTCACAAATAATATATTTAGTAATTTGCCATACTATTTTATTATGTATTATTGTATCACAATAAAATACTTTTAACGACAGAGAACGCTCCGGCTTATCGACCAGAGTCTAAAGTAATCTAATACAAGTCACATATGGAAAAGCCCCTATAGTTAAGTATTTTGTTAGCTAACTATAGGGGCTGTTTCTATTACATCTGCTCTTTAATTAACTCTAACAGAGCATCACAGTTACGACTTATATCGTCATAGGTTTCATCAAAATTCCCAGTATACCAAGGATCCTTTACATCTCGGCTTTCACCAACAAAGGCCATAGTCTTATGCACCTTATGATCCACATCATCACCGATAATACGACGTAAGTTTCGTGCATTATTTTCATCCATGATGATGAGGTAATCAAATGTATGGTAATCATCTACAGTCACTTGGCGAGCCTTACGACGAGTATAAGGAATCCCCATTTCATCTAGCTTTTGCTTGGTCCCATAATGAGTATCATTGCCTATCTCCTCACGAGATGTGGCAGCAGACTCGATATAAATAGAATCACTTAGTCCTGCCTCGTTAACGATATGCTTCATATAAAACTCTGCCATCGTAGAACGACAAATATTGCCGTGACAGATAAATAAAACATTAACCATTATATCTCCTTTAACACCACACCAAGCACCGAATTATTAACGTACAAAGTTCGTAGATACATTTTTCTCTGTATCTGGGTATGGCACACCTTGCTCCTTAGCTACAGCAAAACTACGCATCATCCAAATCATATTTCTCGCCAAGTTACGCATGGTTTGCATGCCTTCTTCATCTTGCTTAGCATCTTCTGCTACTAGGCCGTGGCTAATATTCCAATACGTAGAGCCTGCAATTGGCATTTGAGAAATACCAAAATATTTATTAAGCACATCAAAGGACGCGGTTGTACCACCACGACGAGCTACGGCAATAGATGCACCCGGTTTAAAGGCAAATGGATTTGGTGTTACATTTTCTGCACTGAAAAACACACGATCTAAAAAGGATAAAATACGACCACTTGGATGTGCATAGTATACAGGTGTTGCAAAGATAAAACCATCTGCATCTTTCGCTTTTTCTACGAAGGCATTTACATCATCATCTTTAAATACACATTCGCCATGCTCAAAACAATAGCAACATTGAATACAATCACGAATAGGTTTGTTGCCAAGCTGAATGACCTCTGTATCTACATTTGCATCACTGAATATCTTTTGTACCTCTTGTATAGCTTGCATAGTCGTACCATTTACATGGCTACTACCATTTACGATCAAAACTTTCATATTATGTTCTCCTAATTTTTACTTAAAAAATTGTATAAGCTCTAGTTTTTATATATTAGCATAGAAAAATGAATTTGTTAAATTAATAGATTTTCCTTGCTGCAATACACTAATTATGATATAATAAAGGCATAATTAAGATTATTTTAGGGAGGTGAAAATATGCCAAGAATAATACCGATGAAAGACTTACGTAATACAAATGAAATCATGGATATGTGTAAGGAATCTAATAATCCTGTTTTCGTTACAAAAAACGGATACGGCGAGCTTGTTGTTATGAGTATGGCAGCATACGAATCACTAACACGCTCTAACGAAATCGATAAAGCAATAACACAATATGAATCAGATATAGCTAATCATGTGCACGGAAAAAGATGCTCGAATCCCTCTTTTTCAGAATTAAAGAAAATATAATTAACATTATCGCCATAAAATATAGCCCTAGTAATTTTTTTAATAAATAATCAATTATCATACTGTAAAAATAGAAATCTTTTTATATAAACAAAAAAACATCGACTATCATATGAATTAGTCGATGTTTTTGCTATAAAACTAACTATTCATAGCCGTCTAAAACTTCTATTAAAATTAAACCTACAAAAATAGTTATATTATTCAATTAGAAATTATGTCGTACCCCCGCATCAATCCGCCATGTATTGTCTATAGTAGCACCAAAGTTTTTAGTAAATGTACCATATAAATATGTACTTGGACGAACGCTCCAAGAGCCACCTATTTCCGCATCAAGCCAAGTATCTTTCAAATCTAGTTCAGTTTTTACTGTTGGATTACCTGGTGCAGAATAGGTAGTATTCATCTTACCAGAGAATTCATGAGCCAATGCAAGTTTTGCAAAGATATTGGATTTTTCTGTTTCTTTACCAATGCCAAAGCCTAATCGACCTACGGCGGAGTTAACGCCGTCTGCTTTCACATGCATGGATCCACCACCAGCAATATTCGCATCATAGGATACGCCATTCAAACGGCCCACGATAAATTCTACACTAGGATCGATGTAGAAGCCATTTTGTTTCTTAATGCGCTTACCGTATTCGGCGCTCAAGGATGTACCAAATGTGTGATAATCACCGCTCACACGTTGACCGCCTACCGAATAAAGTTTGTAATTATTGGATAAGCGATTTCCACGAGCGATGATATCTAGATAGCGACCATCATCATGTTGTTTTGTGCCATATAACGCAAGGCCTCCAATTTTACCATCACCACTGCCAACGGCGTAGGAATTGCTAGATGTACTGTAATCAATAGCACCACCAAAAATCCAGCCATTCGATGCCTTATGGTCATAACCAACTTGAACGCCATTATAGGTCATACGAGCATCAGCACCATCTGTAATCTTTGATTTACCACCTATATATTTAGCCCATACACCTTGATCTGTATTAGCTAAACGAAGGTCGCCTAAGCGGCGTTGTAAATCATTTGTATTATTACGCCATGCCATAGCCGTAGATGCAAGAGCGGATTTTGTACCACTTACCAACGAAGATTCACCATTATGTTTAACAGTCGTTGTATTACCTACTACGAGATTACCTTGTGCGTCAAATGCATCTGTACCAAGTTCTGCAACTGCTGCTGGACGAGTAATACCTTCATTGATTTGAATGGCTGTTGCTAGTTTCTTATCATTGCCAGTATATTGTAATTTGTTGGCCAATGATTGCATTTCAGCGCGATAACTAGCATCATCAGTCAAGTTCTTAGCACTATCCCCTTGTACAGTTACATGGCTGTTATCTGCCGCGTGTTGTATAATGATTTGCCCCTTGCCTTCTCCACTAGCTGGCACACCAGCCTTGTAGTCTGCTTTCACAAAACCGCTATAATTTTGAATCGTAATAGGACGTGCATAAATAGGATGGATAATACCTGCCGCAGTTGGATTTGCACCACCTACGAGATTACGTACTTTACTCCCTTTATATAGATACGCCGCATTATCCCCAGAAGGACGTTCCTTTTTAGGAGTAGGTCGTTCCATGCCAAGCCATTCATTATTCCAAGTAGCCCCATTTTGTAGGTAAATATCAGCACCGGAATTATGCGGATTTTTATTACTTTCAGCATATTCATTCAAAATACCACCACTAAGGCTAGAATTAGGTGTTGTGAAAGCTAACGCTATATTAGTAGGGCTTTCATTATGATTTGGATCGCGCCCATAATCCTTGTCGATTAGGCCCACATTACCAACGGCAACTAAGTCCTTAGAACCAGGCTGTTTACCATCAGAACCTGCATTCACGTATACATCACCTTCTTCGGCTACTACAGAATAGGTATCAGATGTTTCTACAGGATGAGTGATAATCTTACCGCCTCCATCAACAAGGATATGACCTCGTTGATTGACTTGTAAACCAGAGCCAATAGCATCGATATCTACATTGCCTTTAACGTGAATGTTAGTGTCACCAAAATCTCGATCAGGATTATCTTTACTTAGGCGTGGAACCTTACCACCGTAACCGGCGTAAACAGCACTCATATAATAATGACCAAGCTCTCTTTTGGCTGCTGGTGCATCATTCTTTAACCGTACAACAAGATCTTTATCTACCGTTAGTTGTGAACCAAATCCATTATAGATACCTGTTACATTTTTACTTTTACCTGCATCGGTTAAGCTTTTTCCATGTACATTAACCGTTAACGTATCCGTAATATGTTTAACTTCAGGTGCTGTTTGTACAGGTGAGCCCATTGTTAAACCGAGCAGTTCTTCTGCTTTATCACTAGATACATTGATTTCAGTAGCCGATGCAGAATAGGACATTCCAGTTAATACTAATACAGCCATCACTGCAGCTATATGACGTGGTAGTTTCATAAAAATCTCTCTTCTTTCTTATCTATAAACACGGTTCTCTCACGAAACGCGTTCAAACTATTATACACAAAAACCTAGAAAGACCCCCTAAGTCCAACTTAGGAGGTCTTTTTTATTCACATACACTGTGAATTTATACATCAATGATTATTCAGGATCAATAATGAAGGACAATGCGCTGAAGTATTTATTTTGTTCGCCTTTAGTTTGAGTTGGGAAGCCTACTTCAACACCTACTACGTTAAGGCCGTTAGCACTTACTGTAACAGTTGCTTTACCGTTTGCATCAGCTTGGCTTTCATTAGTAAGGTCGTTGATTACGTCCTTAATAAGTGGAGCGTTAGCATATGGTTTGCCGTCTTTTAATACTTGGATTTCATAAGTATCACCTTTTCTGAGGGTCAACGGGTTAACAGAAGGGATAATTTGAATGAAAGCAGTTTTGTTATTGAAAGGTTTTGCATCAGCATTCCAGTAGTGAACATCGTATTTGATAGCATGTGTACTTTTTATAGCGCCTGGAACTTCTGTAATTGGTTTATGTACAGTTTTGCCATCTTTATCTTTAGTCCAATAACCATAGTCAAAGTCAGTTACTGTAATGCCCAATTTATCATTTGGTACAACTACTACATTTTTTTCATGTTTGATAACTTGTACAGGAATTACCATGCCATTGTTATCTAAACCAATGATGCTTTTTACCATTTCTGGGCTATAAGCATCATCTACAGGGACCTTCGCCAAGAACTAACGCTTTTTCATCTAAACGGTTAGCAAAGAACACGCCATGTGCATCAACAGAAGAGCATACACAGCCTGCAGCTAAACCTACAGCAAATAAGGATGCTAATAATTTCTTATTCATAAGAACCTCCATAATCAATAATTTATATCAACAAACTTGACATTATTATACAGCGTTCTAGATGATTCGTATATACCGATACCCCTATAACCACGAGTATTATGAGCATTTTATATATTCGGCTATTACTATATCAATCATACATAACTGATAAATTTTATCATCTTATTTTTCATATGGATATAATAAATAGGAATATCTTATGCAGAATTTATATGTATATATACATAACAAAAACGACGCCCTACTTAAGAGCGTCGTCATATTTATCTTGTATAGATATTATTTTTTATTTTTTGCAGCTTTTGCACGTGCAGTACGATCAAGGATTGTTTTACGCATACGAATACTTTCAGGTGTTACTTCAACGAGTTCATCGTCATTGATCCACTCAAGAGCTTGCTCCAAGGAGAAGATGCGAGGTGGCGTCAAGCGAACTGCTTCGTCAGAGGAGCTAGAACGCATGTTAGTAACGTGTTTTTTCTTACATGGATTAACATCCATATCAAGTTCACGAGTGTTTTCACCGATAACTTGACCTGCATACACATCTTGGTTAGGACCAACGAACAATGTACCACGGTCTTGCACAGAGTTCAAACCATATGGTGTAGTTTCGCCATTTTCGAATGCTACCAAGGCACCGCGCGTACGGGAAGGAATTTCACCTTTGTATGGTGCATAGCCATGGAATACATGGTTCATGATACCATTACCTTTTGTAGCTGTTAAGAATTGTGCGCGGAAACCGATCAAACCACGAGCTGGAATTACGAATTCCATACGAAGGTAACCCGCTAATTCAACCATGTTAGTCAATTCAGCTTTACGTTGACCAAGGTTTTCCATTACTGTACCCATGAATTCTTGTGGTACGTCGATAGTCAATGCTTCCAATGGTTCACACAATTTATCGTTAATAGTTTTTAAAGATTACGCGAGGTTTACCTACTTGTAATTCATAACCTTCACGACGCATTGTTTCAATCAACACCGCCAAGTGCAATTCGCCACGACCAGATACTTTGAAAGCATCTGCAGAATCAGTTTCTTCAACTTTGCATAGAAACGTTAGTTTCAACTTCGCGGAACAAACGATCACGTAAGTGACGGGATGTAACGAATTCACCTTCGCGACCTGCGAATGGAGAGTTGTTTACGGAGAATACCATGGACAATGTTGGTTCGTCGATAGAGATGGATGGCAATGCTTCAGGATTTTCAGCATCTGCTACTGTTTCGCCGATATTGATATCGTCGATACCAGCAAAAGCGATAATATCGCCCATTTCAGCTTCCTCAGTTTCAACGCGGTTTAAACCATTGTATGTGTATACGCGACCAATTTTCGCTTTACGAGTGCTTTCACCAGTCATGATAGCTACTTGTTGGTTAGGTTTCATTTTACCGCGAACGATACGACCTACAGCGATTTTACCGATAAAGTTATCGTAATCAAGTGTAGTGATCATGAATTGAAGAGGACCTTCCATATCACCTTGTGGTGCAGGAATTTCGTCAATCAATGTTTGGAACAATGGTTCCATGTTCACCGCTTCATCATCCCAGTTAGTTTTAGCCACACCAGCACGAGCAGATGCGTATACTACAGGGAAATCGAGTTGGTCATCATCAGCTTCAAGTTCCATGAACAATTCAAGAACTTCGTCTTCAACCTCTTTAACACGTTGGTCAGGACGGTCAATTTTGTTGATAACAACGATTGGTTTCAATTTTTGTTCTAATGCTTTACGCAAAACATATTTAGTTTGAGGCATAGGACCTTCGTAAGCGTCTACGAGAAGCAATACGCCGTCAACCATGTTAAGTACACGTTCTACTTCACCGCCGAAGTCAGCATGGCCTGGAGTATCAACGATGTTGATTTTGATGCCATCATGCATAACTGCAGTGTTTTTAGACAAGATAGTAATACCACGTTCACGTTCCAAATCATTGGAGTCCATTACGCGTTCTGCTACCTTTTCATTTTCACGGAACACATGGCTTTGTTTTAATAATGCGTCCACCAAAGTAGTTTTACCATGGTCAACGTGGGCGATAATCGCTACATTACGAAGATTTTCGCGAATCATAAGATCCTCCCTTTAATTCCTTTAGTATATTCTATATCACATAGGACTTCTGAAAGTCACTATGTCGGTATATTCCCAAAATTGGCAACACTTAATTATAACGCAGTCTATAGAAAAAAGTCAAAAAAAGATTTCTTATGAATCAGTAATGATACATAAGAAATCTTATATTTATATTTGTATTTATTTATATTAGTCTTCGCCAATCATACGCACTTCTGGTTCTAGATGTACACCATGTTGGTCATATACGCGACGTTGTACTTCAGCAATTAAATCGAGTACATCCTTCGCACTAGCACTGCCTGTATTGATAACAAATCCCGCATGCTTATGGGATACTTGCGCATCTCCTACAGATAATCCTTTGAGGCCCGTTTGTTCAATTAACGTCCCTGCAAAATATCCTGGTGGGCGTTTAAAAGTAGAACCAGCACTAGCATATTCCAAAGGCTGTTTAGATTCGCGCTTTTCAGTAAGCTCATCCATACGTGCCTTGATAGCAGTTTTATCGCCTGGTTTAAGCGTCATAATCACTTCGCCAATAACCTCATGATTATCATGGAATACACTATGACGATACCCAAAATCTAAATGCGATGCATCGTATTCTTTGATATTGCCTTGAAAATCTACAGCTCGCACCGCAGTGACTACATGGCTCATTTCCCCATCATAAGCACCAGCATTCATAAATACGGCACCCCCTAATGTGCCAGGAATACCGATAGCAAACTCAAGGCCGGTCAAGCCATTTTCCCAGGCGAACTCAGAAGCGTCTTTCAACATATACCCAGAACCGATACACAATGTATTATCATTGCAATCCATAACTTGAGTCATATGTCGAACCGATACAACAGCACCACGAATACCACCATCTTTTACTAAAATGTTAGAGCCGCAGCCGATTATGGTAACAGGCACTTGAAATTCATGGATGGTGCGAAGTACAAAGCTCAACTCAGCCATCGTGGTCGGTTCAATAAATAAATCGGCAGGCCCGCCAATTTTAAATGTCGTATGATGACATAAACGTTCCTGTTCACGTACACGTGTACTTGGTAAGATTTCTAATAAAGCAGTTTGCAATGCCTTAATGTTGTGGTTGTTGTTTGTCCCCATGATCTAAAACTTTCATCCCCTCAGTGATTGGCTCGCTAATGATTTTATAGATATCATTAGACACTTGGCTCCAACGCATTTGTGCTTGCAAATAAGTAGCTGCTGCTGTATTTGCTTGAATTTGAGGCATCAACTCCTCTTGTTTTTTTTGCAATTCATCAGCTTCTGGTGCACCGGACAATCTAGCATATTCCCATTGCATTTGTTGTGCCATAAATGTGCGCACCAACGCAGTTGCTTCCGCGTCAGCTTTCACAGCCTCTTGCGCTTGCATCAACTCTTTATACTCTTCAGATTCACGCATTGCCTTTGCCAAATCATGGGCTTTATCGTAATTCATATTCATTCCTCCTCTTTCTTATACCAATCTTTGTGAAAGCCAGTTCAGCTTTCATCAACATACATAATTATTTTACATGTGGCGTAATCCAATTGCCAACTTCTTTCAAATCTGGATAATCTAATTGACGCATTGCTTCATAAGCGATAATTGCCACAGCATTAGATAAATTCAAAGACCGTGCCTCTTCAATCATCGGGATTCGAATGCAAGTGTCATCCTTACCATCTAATAAACTTTCAGGTAAACCACGTGACTCAGGTCCAAACACGAGCATATCTCCAATTTCATAATTCACCTCAGAATGCGTGTGTTTTGCCTTAGTCGTAGCATAAAAATAACGACGATCAGGATATTTTGCATATAGTTCTTCTATATTTTCATGAACCTGCACATCTACCAAATGCCAATAGTCAAGGCCTGCCCGTTTAACGTGCTTATCGTCAATGGAAAAGCCCAATGGTTTGATTAAATGCAAGGTCATATGGTTTGCCGCACAAAGGCGTGCAATATTACCGGTATTACCAGGAATCTCCGGTTCGTATAATACAATTTCCATACTATTCCCTCTATTCTTATGTCTATATTATTCTACCTAATCTATAGTGTGTATTCAAGTAGTGAATTCTATTTTTCCTAGGTGGGACAAACATAGTGCCACCCTAAGGTTCTCATTTACTGCTACTACGAATAAAATGTCCGCTCTTGCCACCATCTTTTTCAACGAGGTACGTAGGCCCCATAATCATGCCCTTATCGATAGCTTTACACATATCGTACACCGTGAGAAGTCCTACTTGAACCGCCGTAAGAGCCTCCATTTCAACGCCCGTTTGCCCTGTGGTTTTAACAGTAGCCGTGATCTTTACCGCTTTATTATGTGTATCTGTAGTAAAAGCTAAACTTTCACCATCAACGAGATGACAATGCACCTCTACCTTGGTGAGCATCAAAGGATGGCATAGAGGGATGAGATTACTCGTTTGTTTTGCCCCCATAATACCAGCCAGTTGAGCCACGGACAAAACATCACCCTTTTTCATCGTTCCACTTTGGATACGATCAAAAATAGCATCATTAATGGCGATAAAACCTTCCGCCACCGCGATACGGTGCGTATGGTCCTTTTCAGATACATCCACCATCCACGCATTACCTTGTTCATCAAAATGTGTTAAATCCATATTATCCCCTTATTTCATGTATAAATGTACATCAATAGTTTTACTTTTTTCATTTCTATTATACAATATAATTAAATTAGTATATATGAGGAAGGAAGTGTCCCTATGAAAACAAAATTAACTTATTTCGGTCATGCTTGCTTTATGCTAACAAACGGTGATGTATCCATGATTTTTGACCCATTCTTAACGGGTAATACATGGGACGTAGCAAAAAAAGAAGATATTAAATGCCAATATATCTTTGTTAGTCACGGTCATGATGATCACTATGGAGATACTGATTTCATCGCCAAAGCTAACGATGCACTTGTAATCTCTACTGCAGAGGTAGCAGGCAAAGCAGCCGAAGCAGGTTGCCGCACACACGCAATGCACCTTGGGGGCAAATATGATTTTGAATTTGGCTCCATCCGTTTAGTGCCTGCATTCCACGGCGCGGGCGTACCAGGTGGTCACGCAGCAGGTTGCCTCATTAATTTCTTTGGTGACATCCTTTACTTTGCTGGCGATACAGCACTCTTTAGCGACATGAAACTATTGAGCCGCTTTGGTGATATCGACTATGCACTTCTCCCTATCGGTGACAATTACACAATGGGCGTTGAAGATGCAGCCCTTGCAGCTAGCTATGTAAAAGCTCGTATCTCTATCCCAATCCACTACAAAACATGGCCTGTCATCGACCGCGAACCAGCTGTATTCACAAGCCTAGTAGAAGGCAAATACAACCAAACTGCAGTTATTATCGATCCAGGTTCTTCTATTGAATTAAATAGCTAATCAAGCATAATTAACCGAGGAGACACCAACTTCCGAGATCTTTCACCGGCTTTTTCTTCGCCCCTTCAGGGCTCAGTCCAAAGTCAGATTTCGAAAATTGGTGTCTCCTTTCTGCTTATCACTATAGAACCAAAAAGAATGGCACCAACCATACATATGATTGGTGCCAAAGAAAACTCATAGGATGAACGCCCATATATTAATTGTAAATAATCTTGTTGCAGACTAAATATATCGTTTATACGTACTTTCCTTTCAGATTATAAACCTAATTTTGCCATAACCATTGCCAATTTAGCTTTAGTTTCTTCATTTTCTTGTTTAATTCTTGCATTTTCTTCTTTCAATGCAGTAATTTCATCATTCATTACGTATATAGAGCTAATTGGACCACCTTTATAACGTTCAGGAATTTCTTTTTTAGCGGTGGAGGACCCCACTTTTTTAGTTACTCCAACATTGAACATGTTATTTTCATCATCAAGAGTTACACCAGCGTGGAACATAGTGCTTTCATCAGTGAAGTGAGCCACACCAACTGCTACAGCAGATTTATTATGATAATGACCATATGCAGCCATGATTTGAGTTGGTTCCAATGGATCGTATTGAAGTGGTTTCAAACCAGCCAATGCTGCCGCATTTGCACCAGTTGTATTTATTTTGCTATCCAAACCATTAAACGCACTGTTTACACCACTCAAAGTAGCTTGTACTTGACCTACAGTTGCTGCATCAGTAGCAGATGTACCAGGTGCTACATTATGGATTTGGTTACCTCCATTATTCAAGCCATCAGTAGTCAAGGACACAGTCTTACCAGGGTTTGTAGGACTAGAAGCACCAGTGATAGTTACACCATTACCATTAGTTACAGTTGTGTTACCAGCTGCATCTGTAGTCGTTACATTTGTAACAGAGATTGAGTCTTTAAGTGCAACATTAAATACTTTACCATTTGTAGCTGTATCTAGTGATTCCGTAACTTTGATATTATTACCTGCGGTAACTTTACTATGTGCACCACCACCGATACCAGAGATCATATTTCGTACTTGAGTCAAGTTAACTGCATCAGTACCATTAACGGCTGTAGCTACATTGCTAATTGTTTTATTACCCGCATTGATACCGTCTTTTGTAATGCTAGGACCAGTAGCAGCACCCGTGTTGTCGGTGAAAGATAGACCAGAACCATTTACTACAGTTGTATTACCAGCAGCATCTTTAGATGTGAGACCAGCATTGCTGATTTTAGTCTTACCAGTTGTAACAGAACCATTAGTGCCAAGATCAATATTTTCAGCTAATTTAACAGTTAATGTATCTGTACCATTTGCAGTTACCACAACATTGTTAGTTGTGCCATTACCAGTTGTACCACCAACTACATTAACAGTCGTACCTAATGCACGGTTGAATTGTGTGCCAGTATCTCCTTTAAAAGTCAATCCACTATTAACAGTATTAGTCAAATTAGTAATATTTTGCTTTACATCAAATAATTGACCACCATTGACTGCCTCTTTACTATTAGCAGCAACTGTGCCATTAGCCACATTAGTTAGTTTAGTTGTAGCACCAGTTGTTGTACCATCTGGATTTACAAGGCTGGCTACTGGGTTAGTTACAGCCGTTGCACCTGCTACAGTTGTACCGTCTGCATTTACCTCAGCCGCTTTGTAGTATTTCCCATCATTGGCTTTTACTAAACGCTCACCAGCATCATTTGTGTACACGATAATGCCAGCTTCGCCATTACGAATAGCATTCGTTTTATCCGTTAAATCTTTACCATTTAATCCATCTTTACCTGTTGGCCCAGTGATAGAGGCTCCTGCTGTACCATTAGAACCATCTCGACCATCTTTACCATTGCCAGCTACAGTAGCAGCTGTATTAATTTTATCTTTGATAGATTGTGCTAAATCAACGGTAATGGCATTACCATTTGCAGTCGTTGTTACATAATTAGCAGTACCATTAACAGCAAGAGATTGGGTTGCTAATGCTACGGTTCCTGTCGTACTGTTATCTGCTGCAGTCTTAAGTGTAGTCGCTCCTCCCGTTGTAGGGATTGCTGCAATAGCCGCGTCTAATTGCGCTTTATTAACTGCATCTGTACCATTAACGGCTGTGGCTACATTGCTAATCCTTTTATTCCCCGCATTGATACCATCTTTTGTAATGCTAGGACCCGTTGCAGTATCAGTACTATCTTTGAAAGATACACCAGAACCATTGACAACTGTGGTATTACCAGCAGCGTCTTTTGAGGTTACACCAGCATTACTAATGGCAGTATTACCCATTGTAACAGAACCAGCGGTACCAAGATTAATCTTTTGTGCTAATTTAACTAACAATGTATCTGTACCATCAGAAACTACACCAATATTACCATCTGTTAATACTGCACTAGTTGCTGTATTCCCTTTGATATTTAGTGTTTCGTCTAGTTTGCGAGTGATAGTTGTACCTGTATCACCATCGAATTTGATTCCTTTTGGTTGTAACTGCAGTATTGGCAGCTTCTGCTGTTGTTTTCACATCAAATAATTGACCACCATTGACTGCCTCTTTACTATTAGCAGCAACTGTTCCATTAGCAACGTTAGTTAGTTTAGTTGTAGCACCAGTTGTTGTACCATCTGGATTTACAAGGCTAGCTACTGGGTTAGTTACAGCTGTTGCACCTGCTACAGTTGTACCGTCTGCATTTACCTCAGCCGCTTTGTAGTATTTCCCATCATTGGCTTTTTACTAAACGCTCACCAGCATCATTTCGTGTACACGATAATGCCAGCTTCGCCATTACGAATAGCATTCGTTTTTATCCGTTAAATCTTTACCATTTAATCCATCTTTGCCTGTTGGCCCAGTGATAGAGGCTCCTGCTGTACCATTAGAACCATCTCGACCATCTTTACCATTGCCAGCTACAGTAGCAGCTGTATTAATTTTATCTTTTATAGATTGTGCTAAATCAACGGTAATGGCATTACCATTTGCAGTTGTTGTTACATAATTAGCAGTACCATTAACAGCAAGAGATTGAGTTGCTAATGCTACGGTTCCTGTGGTACTGTTATCTGCAGCTGTCTTAAGTGTAGTCGCTCCTCCAGTTGTAGGGATTGCTGCAATCGCCGCATCTAATTGCGCTTTATTAACGGCCTCTGTACCATTAACGGCTGTAGCTACATTGCTAATCGTTTTATTACCCGCATTGATACCGTCTTTTGTAATGCTAGGACCCGTTGCAGCATCAGTACTATCTTTGAAAGATACACCAGAACTATTTACAATTGTTGTATTGCCTGCAGCGTCTTTTGAGGTTACACCAGCATTACTAATGGCAGTATTACCCATTGTAACAGAACCAGCTGTACCAAGATTAATCTTTTGTGCTAATTTAACTAACAGTGTATCTGTACCATCAGAAACTACACCAATATTACCATCTGTTAATACAGCACTAGTTGCTGTATTCCCTTTGATATTTAATGTTTCGTCTAGTTTGCGAGTGATAGTTGTACCTGTATCACCATCGAATTTGATTCCTTTGGTAGTAACTGCAGTATTGGCAGCGTCTGCTGTTGTTTTTACATCAAATAATTGACCACCATTGACTGCATCTTTACTATTAGCAGCAACTGTGCCATTAGCAACGTTAGTTAGTTTAGTTGTAGCACCAGTCGTTGTACCATCTGGATTTACAAGGCTGGCTACTGGGTTAGTTACAGCCGTTGCACCTGCTACAGTTGTACCGTCTGCATTTACCTCAGCCGCTTTGTAGTATTTCCCATCATTGGCTTTTACTAAACGCTCACCAGCATCATTCGTGTACACGATAATGCCAGCTTCACCATTACGAATAGCATTCGTTTTATCCGTTAAATCTTTACCATTTAATCCATCTTTACCTGTTGGCCCAGTGATAGAGGCTCCTGCTGTACCATTAGAACCATCTCGACCATCTTTACCATTGCCAGCTACAGTAGCAGCTGTATTAATTTTATCTTTTATAGATTGTGCTAAATCAACGGTAATGGCATTACCATTTGCAGTTGTTGTTACATAATTAGCAGTACCATTAACAGCAAGAGATTGAGTTGCTAATGCTACGGTTCCTGTGGTACTGTTATCTGCAGCTGTCTTAAGTGTAGTCGCTCCTCCAGTTGTAGGGATTGCTGCAATCGCCGCATCTAATTGCGCTTTATTAACGGCCTCTGTACCATTAACGGCTGTAGCTACATTACTAATTGTTTTATTACCCGCATTGATACCGTCTTTTGTAATGCTAGGACCCGTTGCAGCATCAGTACTATCTTTGAAAGATACACCAGAACTATTTACAATTGTTGTATTGCCTGCAGCGTCTTTTGAGGTTACACCAGCATTACTAATGGCAGTATTACCCATTGTAACAGAACCAGCTGTACCAAGATTAATCTTTTGTGCTAATTTAACTAACAGTGTATCTGTACCATCAGAAACTACACCAATGTTACCATCTGTTAATACAGCACTAGTTGCTGTATTCCCTTTGATATTTAATGTTTCGTCTAGTTTGCGAGTGATAGTTGTACCTGTATCACCATCGAATTTGATCCCTTTTGTAGTAACTGCAGTATTGGCAGCTTCTGCTGTTGTTTTCACATCAAATAATTGACCACCATTGACTGCATCTTTACTATTAGCAGCAACTGTGCCATTAGCAACATTAGTTAGTTTAGTTGTACCACCAGTTGTTGTACCATCTGGATTTACAAGGCTGGCTACTGGGTTAGTTACAGCCGTTGCACCTGCTACAGTTGTGCCGTCTGCATTTACCTCAGCCGCTTTGTAGTATTTCCCATCATTGGCTTTTACTAAACGCTCACCAGCATCATTCGTGTACACGATAATGCCAGCTTCACCATTACGAATAGCATTCGTTTTATCCGTTAAATCTTTACCATTTAATCCATCTTTACCTGTTGGCCCAGTGATAGAGGCTCCTGCTGTACCATTAGAACCATCTCGACCATCTTTACCATTGCCAGCTACAGTAGCAGCTGTATTAATTTTATCTTTTATAGATTGTGCTAAATCAACGGTAATGGCATTACCATTTGCAGTCGTTGTTACATAATTAGCAGTACCATTAACAGCAAGAGATTGAGTTGCTAATGCTACAGTTCCTGTCGTACTGTTATCTGCTGCAGTCTTAAGTGTAGTCGCTCCTCCAGTTGTAGGGATTGCTGCAATCGCCGCATCTAATTGCGCTTTATTAACTGCCTCTGTACCATTAACGGCTGTAGCTACATTGCTAATTGTTTATTACCCGCATTGATACCGTCTTTTGTAATGCTAGGACCCATTGCAGTATCAGTACTATCTTTGAAAGATACACCAGAACCATTGACAATTGTTGTATTGCCTGCAGCGTCTTTTGAGGTTACACCAGCATTACTAATGGCAGTATTACCCATTGTAACAGAACCAGCTGTACCAAGATTAATCTTTTGTGCTAATTTAACTAACAGTGTATCTGTACCATCAGAAACTACACCAATATTACCATCTGTTAATACAGCACTAGTTGCTGTATTCCCTTTGATATTTAATGTTTCGTCTAGTTTGCGAGTGATAGTTGTACCTGTATCACCATCGAATTTGATCCCTTTTGTAGTAACTGCAGTATTGGCAGCTTCTGCTGTTGTTTTCACATCAAATAATTGACCACCATTGACTGCATCTTTACTATTAGCAGCAACTGTGCCATCAGCAACGTTACTCAATTTTGTAGGAGTAGTCGTAGATCCAGATGCATCTAATAGACTTACATGAATATCGGAGTGAGCAACTGTACTGGCACCAACTTTAGCCTTGCCTGTAGTGGAATCAATATCACTTTCTAAATAATACCCCTCTGTTGTACCAGTAGAGTCCGTTGTTTTTACAACTTTATTACCATTAGCATCTACAAAAGCTGTTTGCTTATCATTTTGAGCATCTACTGCAAGCTCTGTTAAAGTGTTGATGGCTTTTGCATGTTCATTTAATGCAGCTTGCGTGATATCATCAAGCATTAAATCATAAGATGCCATAGTACTTGCACCAGCTTCAGCAAGGCCTCCAATATTTGCAAATGCTAAATTGTCTGACAATTTACTAATAGTTACAGTTTTACCCGTAGTCGTAGTAGTTTTGGTGCCAAGGACTTCTGTCTTGATTGTACCTTTCTGGGCTTTACCAGGTGAGGAAATTACGGTTTGTTTAGTTTCTACTGGAGAAATTTGAGCAGCTTTTTTAACTGGACTTGTAGCATGAATATAGTTTCCATTACTATCAACAGTGCCACTATCATTCCACATTTTAGTAATATTACGAGTAGATGTTGCTTGCTCTGTACCATTTGCCACAAAGGATGTTTCTGGAATTAACTGACCATTTGCATATATATAAGCAGTCGTATTCGTATTCCCATTAAATGCCATACTTGTAGGATTTGCAATTTTACCAGAAATTGAATATGTACTAGAATCCATAGCTGTTAAACTTGTACCAGGCAGTAAAATACCACCGACATATGTAAGATTATTTGAGGTCTTCACTTCAATTGTGCCAACTGTAGTAGTCGCCCCTTCTGCACTAGCGGTATTCACACCACTAGTGATTACAGTTAAACCTAATATAGCCATTGCCGCTAATCTAGCAGATCCTCGAAAACGACATGTACTTTTCCCCTTCTCAGATGTAACTACATTGCATCCTTTTTTTCATTCCAAACCACTTTAAAAATTTTGTTCATGACATTCCCCTAAATAAACTTAAAATAATCCATTAAAAACACTTATAGTTAATACATGCATCAATCTTATCAATTCTGAATATCAAAATCAAGAACAACATCTATTAAATAAAGGAAACTTATCGCAATTTTGAGTAAAATGTTAAGATTGCATTATTTTATTATTTTGATAAGATTTACTTATGTTTTTATTATAAAATCCTCTTCGTAAATCAGCTGCTTAACAATCTTAATGGAGCAAATATCATCTACGTTCAAAAGGGAGGTGTGGGTGTCTAAAATCTGACTTTGGCCCGTTCTCTTTTTACCCGATGTAATCAATGACTTACCAATCTTAATAAGCTTGGTAGCATCTACGTTCAGAAAGGGGACGAGGGTGACTAAAATCTGACTTTGGCCTCAATCCATAAAAAGGACGCAATCGCGTCCTTTTTCTTCTCCCTATATAACACGGGAGAAAGGAATCAATAGCCTCTATCAGCCGACTTTGGCCCTTTCTTTACTATACCCCCAATAATCAGCTGCTTAACAATCTTAATGGAGCAAATATCATCTACATTCAAAAGGGAGGTGTGGGTGTCTAAAATCTGACTTTGGCCTGAGCCCTTTAGGGCGAAGAAAAAGCCGGTGGAAGATTTTAGACACCCACACCTCCCTCTGCCGTAAATAATATGGTCTAGTTAAGATTGTTAAGCAATGATTACTCCTGATTCGCCATGGAAAACCCCGACCTACTGCTCATTCTCACGAATTCGTCGATATCTTGTGTTTCATCAACACCAACATAGCCCATTTCTCGAACTATACCATGTGGGTTAAGCAAGGATAGTTGCGGTTCTGGTCCGGTGAGAACCCATAGCACCTTATACCCTTTTGGTATATCACGTAGATGTTCTTCCCCTTTACCATCTGTAAAGTATACTAATAAATCTACATGTTGTTGATTGGCTAAGGCAAATACTGGTGAAAAAGCAGTAGCCCCTCGTACATCAAGGCGCGGTTTCACATCCTTTACAGATTCCATTGTATAGGTGCGGCGTACCTCATTATCACATTCTATAATAGTAATGCGATGGTTATACGCATGTACTATTTGTAGCACTTGCTCTAGTGCATTGGTAAATTCCACATCCGTAATACTGCCACTCATATCGAGGGCTACCCACACATTCGCCTTATGTTGGCGCAATGTACCAGACAATTCCAAACGCTCAGGCTGACGACGATTGCGACGCATTGTCGTTTTTTTATGTCCACTAGCCACTTTTACCCATCAACTTTTTAAGATAAAAATACCATGGCAATGAACGGCGCGTCTTTTGGAATGTATCGATAAGGCTTTTTACATAACCTTCCATATCCCCTTTTGATGCTTCGTTGATATAGCGTTCCGTAATTTTATCCATCGTCTCTGTATCGATAGCATCGGACTCATCCCAAATATCATGGCTTGAATCAGCATTAAACTCCATTGCTATGATTTGACTGGAATCCTCGACAGCTATAAAAAGATCTGGTTTTTCATGCATCGCTTTATCAATGGCCTTTGCGTAGTAATCCAATGTACGGAATCGCTTTAGTAAAAGTCCATATCTCGCATTTACATTGGCAACAGTAACCGCATCGCGGTCAACATGTTCTAAATAATCATTGACAACCATGTCCATAGCCATGTGAATAGCTTTTTTATTAAACCGTTGACTAAGTTCTTTTACCCGCATCAAATGAGCGGATATAACATGTAATATTTCTCGTTTAATGCCATCTTTCATTACATCTGGCGGCTGACGCAGCATGATGAATGGATTTACATATAACACATAGCCACCACGCTTGAGATTAATACCAAAAGCACTCGTCATATCTAAACGTATACGATGTGTCATTTGCAAATAAAAGTATCCAAAAAACTGGTCTTCATCAAGAAGCAAACTGTTTACAGCATGTAGTATATGCCACAAACGTTGCTCAAAACCATCTGACAACACATGTTGCGTCAATACAGCTAAATCAGTTCCCGCTACATCATAAAGATCAGTAAGTCCCCGACCAATTGTACCAATATGGCTATCTGACATATTGTGATTTACCATATCAACAGCCACAGATTCTGCGCTCTGCTCATGTAGCGGATGTGCATCAACATAGGATTGGTAACGAGCGTAAAGTTGCTCATACAACGCATCCGCATCACGAGCAATCTGATTACGCTTTCTATGCCATCGATCGAGTTCCTTAATAGCCTCTTCATCATAGCGCCCCGTCTTCTCCCATCCGTCTATATGAGTGAGCAGGTCAGACGCATCCCGAATATCGTCTTTATCTAAATTTCGATTCATAAGTTCTACCTGTCATATGACTTTCACAATTAACGATTGGCTTCAAAAAACGTTTCAATAAAAAGATTATCCTCAATAGCATAGCTATACACATGAGCATATGTGTTGCGTAAATCTTTCATAACAGCAATACGCAAATCACCAGGATACAATGTAATAAATTCGATAAAGTGATGAACTTCTTCTGCATTACTATTGTGATTCAAACGATACAACATATTTTTCGCGGATACATAGAGACGAGTAGGACTTTCACCATTGACACGTTCTTGTAAGGACATAATAGCACCAGGCTTATGCACTGCCTCTAATACATCATCAAATGAAATCAATGGCTCTTGTTCCGTTTCAACGAAATTAACAAAGGCCTCCGCAATAAGTTTTCCCACATTACCACGGATAACATTTTGGAATACTTCACGGCTATAACCACCTTCCTTATAGATACCATAAATATGAGATATCCGTTCAAAGGAACGCGGTGTCGCATCGATATCATCTTCATGACGTTGCTTTAAATAATCTGGATAAGAGGAAATAAATTCCACCACCTTATCTTCAATGCCTGCAGAAATAGCCCAGTCAATCCACTGCATATAATCCGCTTCCATATAAAGCCATACGAAACGATTTTGTTGAGCTGGATCCATATCAATCGTTTGGTAGTCAAAGGAATCCTCTGGGTTCATAGCCGCAATGATGCGCACATCATCGCTCAAAGCAAATCCATTGATTTCTCGGTTCAAAATCAAATTCATTAATTCTTGTTGTACCGCATGCTCTGCACGATTAATCTCATCGATAAATAGCAATACATGACGACCTGCATTAACAGCTCGTGACACATGTTCCAAGGTATGATGCACGGCATACACGGTTGTTTTAATCTCTTTAACTGTACCGTCACTATCTTTATGTGAAACCGTTTCTACCGTTGGCAATCCCCCTATTTCCCCTTCTTTTAAAAGATTGCCATCAATGGTGACGAGTTCCCAATCATGAACCTCTGCTACACGCGCTGCTAGCGATGTTTTACCAATCCCCGTTTCACCAACGAGCAAAGGTACTTGATTAGCAGCTAGCACTAATTCCACACTAGCCATTGTATCTGTAAAATTCATTATGACTCCTTCTTAATTAATATAGTAAATACTGGTCGATAGCAATTTTCTTTGCCTCTATAGATCCGTATACATCAACTAATGACAATATATCGATGGGCCATGTTGATTGACGTCCGCCTATTGCAGGATTAGTTACGAGTTCTCGCACATAGCGATCTTCTACAGCAGGATTTGCAATCATTTCAGTTATAATTTGTCGAACCATGTCGACAGTTAAGCCTAGTTGTTTTGGCACATACCCAAGTATCAATGTAGAAACCTTCAATAACTCTACCACTGTTTCTAAATCTAGATTCGTAATTTGACGCATAGCCTGCGGGTCTTGTAACACGGCGGCTTTCAAAATGTCCAATGTAGGATTCTGGATATAACGCAATGCTAAATAATTAGATTTTACAGCTGCCATTTGAACCTGTTCTGATGGATTGGCAATATATTGCAATGCATCATATTGTGTTTCTACAGCCCTTAACTGTAATTCCTCTGATGGATTTGTAATATATCGAATGGCCCAGCCCGATTGGTCTAAGGCAATGCGAACCACTTCATCTGACGGATGTTGAATATACTCAAGTACCGCCCAATCTTGTTTGACTAATGAAATCAATAATTCGTCACTTGGATTGTCCACATATTGAATGGCCCGTGGCGACTGTGCTAACGCAGTTTCAATCACTCGATCAGTAGGATTTTTAATGTACTGTAATAACATCCCATTCTGTTCCACACAGACTAACTGCATTTCCTCTGTAGGATTAGGGATATTGCGTACGCCATGGGGATTGTTTTTGAGAGCCGTTATATATTGTTCCTCTGTCATACTATCCTTCTTTTCTATCTAAAAAGGCCATACGAATACGTACGGCCTATACTGAATTCTATTCCTATTGTATCATAATTTTTCGATATAATTATATCTGTTTCGTATACTTACTACACTGTTAATGCATCTAAATCAGAATTATTCCCAATAACTAATAATTTATCATCTTCACCGAGGATGGTAATTGGGTTTGGTGGAACTTCTAAATCCTCACCGCGTCTTATGCCTACTGCATTAAGATTATATTTCTCACGCAAATTGGAATCTTTCAAACATGTGCCAACCATAAATGAAGGCATTTTTATTTCTATAAGACTGATATTTTTTTGGATAGTTGTAAATAATCCATCACATGGTCTCTAGTTAAAAAAATTGTACAAGACGTAATGCCATATCATATTCAGGGTAAATCACTTGATCTACACCTATTTTTATGAAGCATTTTACCTTGTATATTATTTTCAGCCTTGGCCACAATTTTAGGTGCGTCTAACTCTTTAAGAAGCATAGCTGTCATTAGATTGGCTTGAAGATTTCCACCTATAGCCACAATAACCATATCAAACTGGCTTAGCGCCAATGCTTTGATTGCCTCTTCATCGGTTGTATCTGCAACTATAGCATGTGTTATAAATGGTGAAATTTTTCTGTACAACTTCTGGATCAATATCTACACCTAATACCTCATGATCCATGGAAGCTAACATCTTGGCAACAGTGCCACCAAATTGACCAAGACCTATTACTGCTATCGTTTTATGTTTCATATATGCCCCCTTTTATATTCAATCTAATCTGTTTTTATAACAATACACGCTCTTCTGCATAGCTAATTGGTTTAGTCGGTGCCGTTCTTAACGCCCAAGTACCAATAACAGTCATAACCCCAACACGGCCCGTAAACATGACAAGCATCAACACCCATTTACTACTTTCAGATAAATCAGGTGTAATCCCCGTCGAAAGACCTACGGTCCCAAAGGCAGAGGTTACCTCAAAAAGTATTCGAATAAAGTTATACGGCTCATCCCAAGCTAAATAGCAAGTAGCAAGCAAAACAAGAAGGATGGATAAAAAGATTATCCCATTTGCCTTAAGGACAGTAACCAACGAAATACGACGTTCAAAAACCTCTGTATCAGAACGATTATTAAATAATGTACGCGATGCTAGAAAAGCGACAGCAATAGTACTAATTTTAACACCGCCTCCTGTGGAGTTAGGACCTGCCCCGATAAACATAAAAATGATGGTAATAAACAGAGTTATGGGATGTAAATCATTATAATCTACAGTTGCAAGACCTGCCGTACGAGGGGTAATCGATTGAAATAGAGCAGCCATGACCTTATTCCATATAGGTAAAGGACCAAAAGTTTTGGGATTCGCCCACTCAACTCCCAAGAAAATAATAGTCCCTAAAAGGATGAGCACCGTTGTGCCAACTAACATTATTTTTGTGTGTAGTTTTAAATCTACAAAACGTCGTAGCTTGCGATGCGACCAAATATCAAAGGTTGCGAGATATCCGAAACCACCTATTACAATAAGGGCCATTGTATTTATATTAAATAATACATCGCCCACCATGGCATAAGGTAGATCATTATCAAAGAATATAAACCCTGCATTACAAAAGGTCGAGATGGATTGCATGATTCCCGTATATAATGCAGCATCACCAATATAAGGATATAGCTGAATGGTATAGAGAATACCACCAATAATTTCGGCACAAAAGGTATAAATAGTTAGCTTTTTCGTAATGTGTAAAAGCCCTTTCATTCCATCTTGCCCTACATCCTCAGATAAAAGCACGCGATTTTTTAGACCTACCCGTCGCCCTAATACTAGAGCGATAATAGTGGTAAAGGAAACAATCCCCAAACCACCTAATTGGATAAGGATTACCATGACGATTTTGCCAAACAAGGACCAATGATAATAGGTATCTACTGTCGCCAATCCTGTTACAGAAACGCAAGATACTGCGGTAAAAGCTGCATCTACAAGCGCTGTACTATGGCCTTGAGCATTTGATAGGGGCAACATGAGCAATATCGTCCCTATAGTCATAACAGCCAAAAAGCTAAGAGCTAATAGACGATAAGGATTATGTTGCATATATTGCTGAACTTGATTTTTTGAAGTATTTTTCCACATAACCATAATCCTATCCTATAAGCGCCTTGATATCTTCTAAACTCGGCAATGGACTGCGGCCGCCAATTCCTTGCGTATTAAGAGCTGCTACAGCAGAAGCAAAAGTAGCCGCTTTTTCTAAGTCCTCGTGCGCACAACTATGGAGTAAATCGATAGCATTTAAGGACTGGCTCGTTTCATTCATAGTTGATGTGTTAGTACCATCTGCTATTTTGCAAAGTGTTTTTGTAAGCATATACAAAAAAGCACCATGGAAGCTATCTCCAGCCCCCGTTGTATCTACTACAGTAGCTTGAGAAAATGGTTCACATCGATAAGATGTTCCATCAGGCCATACAAAATAACTACCATTAGCACCATCGGTAACACCTGCTATGAAGGCTCCTCGTTCATGAATGATACGACAAGCATCTTCTAAATTAGTTGTGCCTGTATATTTTTCAGCATAGTCTCGAGCTACGATAACGATGTGACTGGCTTCTGTAATAGGCTTCATATCTTCATCGTAGCGTTGAGCACCACCATCTAAAGAAATAATAGTGCCTACCTCTTTTGCAACGGCCATAGCAGAGCGCATGAGTTTGCGATGTCTACCATTGATATGCAAAATATAGGCAGATTCTATGAGTTGTTTATGAGCCTCTAAGAACTCAGGCTCAGTTGCAGTAGCTCGTTCAAAAAATACAGCTCGCTCCCCTGTCTTCTGTTTCACAAGAATCGTTGCAGTTCCACTCTTAGCATCCGCATCAACTTGGATGCCCTCTGTATTGACATTATATTTATGAAAGTCTTCTAGAATATAGCGTCCAACCATATCATCCCCAATACGGTCAATCATAATAGTACAAGATCCATATTTACCAGCCGTGGCTAGTGCAGTCGCTACCGGCCCGCCGCCATCTGTAGTAGACGAGATGGCCTGTTGCACCTCACGCCCCGTTGGAAAATGATCAACCACGATGAATCGATCTAAGGTACTAGCCCCAATACCAACTATATCTATCACTTCGTTAGGAAATGCATTCATACTAACCTCCTAATACCTTGTATAACTATATGTACAGAATACATTCCGAAACATAAAAAGTAAACCCTAGACCACGATATATTCTCGTTAAACTGAATAGTCCAGTTTAAAGAATAGATCGTAATCTAGGGTTTTAATACTAAGATAAACGTACCTGTCAATGTTTGTAGTTATTTATATGAGAGGTTGTTAGTGATAATTAGGACATCATACGTTCCATCATGTATTCAATTTCATCAGCGCTCAAATTCGACATAGCTTGAACCATGCGATTTGCTGCTTCACCAGAGGCACCACTCTTAGCGATTTCTTCTTTTGCTTTTGCCATGAGTGCTTCTTTACGTTGCGCTTCTGTCTGTTCATCGGTTGGTACCGAAATATTCGCCTTTCCTTGGCCGATACCACGTACCTCTTGATTAGGATTTTCTTTAGATGTGGTCTTCGTATCTTGAGCCGCTACGGATTCTAAGGCAAAGGAATTTTTACCAGTTAAAATATATTCCATAGCCTCCAATGTACTTTGCGTGATATTAACAGTCCAGAATTCACCGGCTGCTGTTAATTTATAGAGCAAGCCATTGTAGGAGACTAAACCACGTTCTTCCCAAAGTTTATACAACCAATTCAATTCGCCTAGCTGCGGATCCATATCTATTAAAGTATTGATATTTAAGTAATCTTGTTCAAGTTGGCTCACAACTTGATTAACAAATGGTTGTAAATCACTTTGCTTCATAAGTGCCATAAATGGTTTTTCACCACGGCTTACCATATCTTCATAGGGTTTTAGTGCGCGATGTAGCATCATGCCATATCCATCAACATTACCCCCTGCACCACTGCCGAATGGGAACATTGGTACACCTGCTTTAGCTAAGATATTGTACAAGCTACGTTCACGGTTATTAGCACTCCAATGAGCAGCACTCAATCTACGGTACGCACGGGCATCTAAGTATTTACGGCCAAATTCGAACATATCACCTTGCATAGCCGTTGTCGCTGCAGGTGGCACCTTACCGCTCGCAATATCCCGGTTTAGATCACTTCCATCGAATACATTCAATTGATATAGGTCAGCACCATCTACACCAGAACTTACTAAGTCGGCTAAGTCTTGTTCCCAAACCTCCATTGTTTGACCAGGCAATCCGTAAATCAAGTCGATAACAACAGAACATTGACCATACGCCTTTAGGGCCGCTAGCCGTTCTAGTACGGTTTCTTTGTATCCAAACGACCTACCATTTGGCGCACTTCAGTATTAAAGGATTGGATGCCAATAGACATACGGTTAACGCCATTATTCATCCATACTTCAAGATTTTCAGGAATCAAATCATGAATGCGACCTTCTAGGGTAAGCTCATAATCATTAGCTAGTGGTAAGTATTCTTTAATCGCTTTTAACAAGCGCTCAGAGTTTGCTGGAGATAAGGATGTCGGTGTGCCACCGCCAATGAATACAGCGTGGATAAGACCATCCTTTAAGCGCGGGCTTTCACTAGCCAGCTTAAGTTCCCCAATAAGGCCATCAATATATTGGTCTTCAATACTTTGGCTCGTACCATTTTGAAAGAAACCACAGTATGTACATTTCGTTTTACAAAACGGAATGTGAATATAGGCACATTGCATTTGACCTTTTTTAGGGGCCCCCTTCATAACAGCATCCCATACATTTTGTGATTCCTTAGGTGAAATCAAAGTCCCATTAAGCCCTGCATGAACAACGCGTTTATGAGGAAAAGCGCCGCTCATAGGATTATCACAGGCTAAACCGAGTTGCAGATTCCGTTGTTTCTCCGGAATGGATTCAAAAAAGCTTGCTAAACTCATACGTTTCCCCTTTCACTCGTTAGCCTTGCAACTTTGCAAGCACAGATTTAGCAAATTCTTTCGCATTTGCAAAATCTTGTTCATCAGGATGCGTTTCTGCCGCCTTATGCAATGCATCACGTTCAGGGCTTTGTCCATGAGCAGATCCTGGTGGGAACATTTTGTACATCATCTCGATTACTTTAGGGTCGATTTTACCTTGGCATACAAAACCATCCACCAAAGATTCTTTATTAGGCAATAATGTAGATGCTTTTTCAATACTTTCACGAGCATGATCAGAATCAGCATACATCCCCAATGTAGCAAAGAATACGACATGTTTATTGTTCAATGTTTCAATCAATTTAGCAGCTTCTTTATTCGCTGTGCCGCGGTCTACCCAAAACCCTACAAATACGGTATCGTAATCTGCAAGGTTTGCAGGCGCTTCTTTAACAGGCACACAAGGTGTACCTTCTGGCATTACAGAAGCCATCGCTTCTGCTACACTTTTTGTATTTCCCGTGAGGGATGAATATAAAATAATAGTACTCATTAGTATCTCCTTTTATAAATTATAATTAATCTTCGTCATCTGTACCTTCTGCCATGTCAAATCGTACAGGAACATGGACCGGTTGTACATCACCTGAGTTATTTGGGTATGGTAAGGAGCGATACACAGCGTCCATAGCCGATTCTTTCAATAGTGGATCATCACCAGATTCCACATATTGCTCTATGCCATTACCATTTGTATCAATACGTACAAAGACTACGATTGTTTCATGAACTTCTTTATGTTGTCGAATGTATTGCTGTGGCATTACTTTTCGACTATTAACAGTGTTATAAAAACCTTGTGTATTAAAGGCTGCACGTGCTGTACCATGACCATCACCACTACCTGGTCCATCACCTGTACCTGTGCCAGAGCCTCTACCATCGCCAACACCTGTACCTTCGCCGGTACCATGACCGCCGCCTTTGCCGCCGCCAGAACCGGCACCTTCACCACCACTTTCACCAGCAGTTCCAGTAGATTTACTATCACTATTCTTAGATGGAACATCGACAGCATCTGGAATATCTGTTGCTGGAGAAGGATCCATATTTGCTACAACAGCCTGCGTTCTTGCCGCCACTTCATCTGCAGACAATGGTTTTGGGAATAGAGATGATCTATCACCGCCACCACCGCCAGCATGACCACTACCGCCATCATCGAGCACACTTTGGGTGAGATCAATTTCATAGGTTTCCATTTCTTGAATAGCTGGAACGACTACAAAAAAGATAACGGCAATAAAGAGAGCAACTAGATGAACTACGGCGGATATAATGGCTGCTTTTTTCCATGATATGCCTAGACCCATAGTTATCCTTTCTGTTCTGCTGCAATAGCTAAGCGTTTAACGCCAGATTGTTTGAGCATATCCATGATGGCTACTACTTGGCCATGAGCTGCTCGTTTATCTGCTTGTAAAATAACGCTAGCATTAGGATTTTCTTGAATACGTTGTTTAATCATAACTTCTGCTTGATCAATACTCATTGGGTTATTATCAATTGTAATATGCCCTTCTGCATCTAATGTAAATACAACTGGCAACTGAGCAGGTGCAGAAGCACTTGTCGCTTGTGGTAATTGTACAGATAATGCTTTTTGAGCAACTGTTTGTAAGCTGTTCATCATGAAGAATACCAACAAGAAGAAGATGATATCAATCATTGGAATGATCATGAATTCCGGCTTAGTTTTCATGCGAAAGCTTTGCAAGTTCATAATTATTTCCACCCTTCTCGTTTAGCTGTAACAATGTTTACACACATATTTTCAATTTGGTTAATAATGGAATCCAAACGATGGCTAAACTGTGTACACTATAAAGGCCATAATCGCAACGCATAAACCAGATGCTGTGGCGATGAGGGCTTCGCCTACACCACCTGTAATGGCGGAAGCACCGGCACCAGAGTCAAGGATACTAAAGGAACCAATCATACCTGTTACAGTACCAAGCAAACCTAACAATGGGGAGATTGTAACCGTTGCACTGAGGTAATCCATATATTTACGGAAACCTACTGCATCAACGCCCATTTGATCAGCAAAGGCTGTCTTCATCGCTTCTTCGCTAGAAGCATTATGTAAACCTGCTTGAGCAATACGACTTGCAATGGACGGGTTTTCTTGAATTACTTTATCAATTTCATCCCATTTTTGCAGTTTTGCTAATTCATTAACTGCATGAGTCACCATATAGGTTTTACCTGCATATTTACGGTAAAAGAAAGCACGTTCTACAGCGATAGCGATAACCATAAAGGACAAGAGTAATAATGGATACATTACATACCCGCCACTATGAAACAAGTGAATGACATAATTTAGATTTTCCATACTAATAAACCTTTCTGTCTATTTACAGACTGCATACTAGAACCTGTAGGTCCCTTGAATTCTTGCATAATCGCCTAACTTAAAGCTTTCATTACCATATAAGGTATCTCGTTTATTTGTGCCCTTTGCATCGAATGTATAGAATGCTTCAAGGAGTAAATCCTTGCGTGGAACATAGCCTGCACCAAATGTGAAGCTGCGAATACCATCGAGATAACGATCAGGAACAGCACCTGTGCCATTACCACCGAGGAATGAACCATGAGCAAAGTATTTATAGTCGATGAACGCATTCCAAGATTTTGGAATATCTAGATCAGAACGGCCAATATCGAGTCGTGCCATCCAGAAGTGCGGTGTACCACCCATTTGATGTCCCTTAATAGTGAAGTCCGCTGTACCACGTTCATGATCATATACGGTGTTACCATTCATATAGCGACCAAATTTTGAGCGGTTTTGACCATAATCTACAGTAATTGCTGTGCTTTCACCGATTTGATATTTAGCACCGATGCCAAATACATTTGCAATATTGGAGAAGCTTTGTTCATCATTACCGTTGCCATTTGGCATTTAAGAAGGTACGTTTACTACCATTAAAGGACCGTAAATACCATGCTTGTAAGCCAAGACGATGGCCAATTTGTTTCTTAACTTGAACAAAGGCCGCTGTTTCAATTGGTGGAATTGTATCTTTTTCAAGAACAACGCCTTCTGTTTGAATGATGTTACCAATGATTTTACCAATTGCTTCACGTGGTAATTTGTTTTCAGACTCTGCATCATGTACAACCTTTTCAAGATTATACATATAGTTGAACAATGCATTTGGCATGCCCCAACCATATTCAGAACTACCTTCACCCCAATCATTGGAGGACATTGTAAAGTTCTTTTTGTAAATCGCATCTTTAGCATCATAATCACTAAATACATAACTACCACTATCGTATTTATATGTTTTAGCACCTAAGAAACCAGTGAACTCATAATCACTAGATGGTTGTCCATAGTAATCATAAGATTGTTTGAAACGTACCATCTGGCTTGTTTAACCCAAACAACATCAAGCTCACTATTGTTATAATTCTTCCAGTTATCTGTAGCATTATATTTAGCAATTTCTGTAACTGACTCGTTAATTTCCGTACTATGATTATCTATATACGCTTTAGGATTTACTAAAGCCTCCTTATTATCAGTAGATACGATAAGACCTTTAGCCTTTCTCTTTTAAGTATTCAGGGTATAAAGAAGAGTTCACATTATACATAATGTCCCCGGTCTTATAGAGTTTTTCCCCTGTATTCTTATTAGTGATTTCATACATTGTATAACCACCGGATGGAATATCGAGAGAGAATTTCTTCTCAGCCATATCTGTAGGGTATGCCTTTGTAAGAATATCTTGTAAGCGACTCATGATTTGAGCTTGTTTTTGTTGAGTCTCTGCTAATTTAGCATTAGCTTTTTCAATTTCTTGATCCTTATTTGGGTTGCTCCAACTTAGATTCAACGTAGCTTTATACGCATCATATTCATCTTGTAATCCTTTTAGCTGTTGATAGAAGTAAATCGTATCTACCTTACCTTTATAAGTAGATTCATAAATACCTGTTGGGCTATCTGGTGCTGGTGCATCCTCAGTGGATTTGCTTTCACCATCAGACCCCGTTTTTGTAGCATTATTAATATCATAAGGATAATCATCACGATTAATACCAATCAACTCTGCTGCTGTTGGAGGTCTAGTAATCACTTCATGTACCACATGGGTATACGCAGAATCACTAATACCCGTGCTATGTTTAAAGTTACCTACACCAACGCGAACTTGTGTATCGTTACCGGTCCATACGCCGCGAACCCCATCATAGGACTGACCAAACCAATAGCCACTTGCTCCCATAGGTTCAGTTAAACGACCTACGGAAACATCCCATTTCTTAACGCGTCTTGTCAAATCAACAGTATCGAGACGTTGGTGGTTAAGCCTTTGGAATCTGATTGAGTCCAGCTTGTATCTACGCCACTCATGCCGGACATGCTACCGATAACCGATAGGTTTGTAAACGGATTAAGACGTGCATCAAATCCAAGACGAATGCGTTGTTCAAAGCTATGTCGACTCGCATCATACATATTAGCCTTCGCAGAGCCAACATAAGAATTGGCTCTATATGGAGATTGTGGACGATTCGAACCATCGTGAGCCATCCAGCGAGCACGATAGTCACCAACAAAGGTAACGCCGCGTTCTTTAGTTGTATCAAAATCAGAACGGATAAAATCAGTTAATTTAACAACTTCGGATAGGTTTTGTACTGTAGACTCTGTACCATTAGTAGATACGCCATTTACTACATCACCAGCTGCATTAGCTGATTTATTAACATCTTTACCGATTGGCGTAGTCTTGGAATCACCACCGCCAAACTTGAGGTTTACACCAATGCGATATACACGTTCTTGTGTAGCACGGTCATCATCACGATGATTAAAGATATTATTGATACCAAAATACATCATGGCGTTCTTATTGAATCGTTTTTGAACCATTAGGTTCCAAATACCAAATGTTTTCTTTTGGTAAACTTGCTTTTTATATACCCCGGCATCACCAGATAAAATATCTGGCCAGTAGTTACCACCATTATTTAATGTATTACTATCGAGCATATCAATGTAGTAATCACCCCAAATGGAACCGTTCCAACCTGTTTTTGGATTATCATAGGATACGCCAATATCAATTTTATGCACAGGTTTATCGAGCAATTGCTTTGGCATTGAAGGATCACTCTTATTGATGGCATGTAAATAAGTGTATCCTAATTTACCGGACCAGTATCTGCCGAATTTTTGTTGCACTTCCGCTTGAAGGCCTGTGATTTCAGCCATACCGATGTTTTTAAAGCTGTAAATCATATCTGGGGCACGTTGGTATTTTGCATCCCCTTTCAAATATGGTGCAAAATCTTGGAATTCTCCCGTAAAGTATACAGACATGTAGTTCTTAATACGGTTGTGGAATACGCCAACACGGGCATAGGTGTTTTTATTTTCACCTTCTAAACTCATATCAAAGTTCAGAGATTTTTCAGGCTTCAAATTGGGATTACCAGCCCAATACCAACCGAGTTTAGCTACACCAATACCTACTGGATTAGATGCATACATTTCCCAGTTATACCACAATTCGCCCATACCTGGTTCTGTATAACCAGTGCCAATATTAGCTTTAAATCGGCGTTGAGGATTACCATTCACATTGTAGGTCATCCCCATGGATGCCGATAAATTTGAACCAAACAAGCTGCTATTATCAAGGCGAATAATTGGTACAAAGGTTAAATTTTTATTCACCTGCCAAGTGTCAGAAATATAAGCATTCATCTTGCGAATCGTGCCTTGACCTGTAGTCAATCGTTGGTCCCGATTACGATACTCTTCTAAGAAGGCTTTGCCATTCAACTTAGGCGCTTTTTTACGCATTTCTGGATCACTGGACTCACCATATTTAAAGTAATCGCCTACGATATTAGAACGCGTAGCTGCCATTGATGGATTTTCAGCCTCTAGTCGAGATTTTAATGCATTATAACGTGATCTAAATTCATCTGATATTGGCTGATTATTAGGTGATGTACTGGACCAAGAACTGATAGCACCTTCAGATAATCCATAATTTACGTAATCATCATAGGTGATACCCGGTTTGAGCATCTGTTTCAGCACCATAATATTCATAGTCCATATCCCATTGTGGCATGCCGCTACTGGATTTAATGAACTTATAATCATGAATATGGGAATATACCTTAACGCTGTTATCACCTTTACGTCTTACAAGACGGTCTAATTTATCTACGAGGAGACTCTTATCATATTCCCAAGGGTCAATGTACATTGTACTTGTATTAGGAGAGCTCTTTAATCGGCTACCAGAGCCTTCTTCACGAGCATAGCTGACACCATAGCTAAGGCGATGCTTGTTATTAAGTTGAGTATTCGCATTAAGACGAACATCTAGTTGTTTATGGTCGATATTATCGATATAACGAAGTTCGTTGGAGCCTTCATAAGAGGAACGCCCTGTGTAATTGATTAGAGCCACATCATCCTCTTTGATACGAGAATAGTTTGTCTCTACCGTCCAATCACTTTTACCAGCTTTTGAATTCCACGCTAAATTGATAGTATTACGACCAGCTGTACGTTTAAAGTGTTGTTGTGGTTCTAAATCGGAATCAGAGTGTTTAATATCTCGCACAAGATCCTCTGTATATCGGTTGAGACGCATCTCAATTTTATTATTCTTGTTAGCTTCATATGTTGCTACGAGACCAATATCCGAAGCATCCCCGTAGTAGCGAAGCACATTCGGCTTAAAGTTATGTTTTGAGTAATCAAAGGCCATGCCAGATGCGCGACGTTTAACAGATGCTAGAACCGGCATTAAATCACGTTTACTACCAGATAGGCCAACCTTTAATTTCCCCATCTGACCAGAATCGGCACGAATGTAAAAATTTTGGAATGGGAATACATCTCCATCACTTTTACGACGCATACCTTCTGCGTTCAATTGCAATGTTGGTTTTTTAAGCGCTTTTTTAGTGATGATATTAACAACACCACCAATGGCATCGGAACCATACTTAGCACTGGCAGCACCTTGAATAACCTCGATACGCTCAACGTTTTCCGCACCTAATCGTTGCACCTCATCAGCAGCACCTGAATATTTATCAAAATCCCCCAATACTGGTTGTCCATCTACAAGAATCAGTGTATGACGTGCTTCTGCACCGCGAATGGATACACCGACACGCCCCATGGCATCAACGGTTCTGGATACACCCGTTTGGGTAAAAATAATATCTTCGACTGACTTCGCCTGCTTCTTCTCAATTTCTTTCTTAGTAATGATTTGCACTTGCTGTGGATTTAATTTCGCTTCTTCCTCTGCCCATGTACCTCGTACATGTACCACATCAGTTGTGACAGATGCATTATCTGCCATAACCATGAGAGGTGCATTTAGCCATAGTGCAACCGCACTAGATAGGACTAAATAGCGTTTCGTGCGTTCCCATCGGTTCACTGTTGCCTCCTAAAATACTCTTTCTTTCTCAACTATAGTTTAATTACACAACCATATATCTCTTATTTTTTTATAAAATAAAAATACACTTTACTAACAATATAATGACATTGAAAATCATTTACATTTTATATGTTAGCAAAGTGTATTCTGCATATCTACTCGAAAAGACCAAAACTATACGTTTTTTGGTATTTTTTTAGTGAGATATGTAGTATGTAATTATATCTTGCGGAAGTCACTAGGAGTCATTCCAATGGAGTCTTTTAAACGTACTTGTAAATTTACTACCATTTTCATAGCCTACAGCATTGGCAATTTGCAAAATAGAGTCATCTGTATCTTGAAGCAATCGTTTTGCCTCATTCATACGACATTCTTTTATAAATTGATGAATCGTTACCCCATATACCCCTTTAAAGCAACGCTTCAAGGTAGAGGCTGGAACATCAAAATCATTTGATAGATCATCAAGGGTAATGCGTTTTGCAAAATTCTTAGATAAATATTTACTTACCTTCTTTACAGTATCTACCTGGTGTTTTCTGTAACTAACGCGCCTTTCATGGGACTCGGTAGAAATCACTGAGAGTAATAAGAAGATTTCAATAACCTTCAATTTAAAATAATGTGCCTTAATTTGATCTGGCACCGCATATAAGCTAGAAAAAATGTGGCGAACCGAGTCAGTTTCTTCCATCATCATACCAAAATCTGCATTTTCACAAAATCGATTAGCGAGCTCTGCTAAATCAATATGAGTATCTGTTACAAGGGTATCCAAAACCGGTTGCGCTCGTTCTACATCTACTAATAACACAATTCCTTTAAAGGATTTAGTAGGAAAATAATTTTCATGTTGATAATCGGACCGTATATGCCAACCTAATGACATATCGCCTGGTCCCATATACAAATACTCTCCAGATGAGAATTTACATTCTATGCGACCTTCTTCACAGTGATTGATGGCAAAGGTCTTTGTATGTGATTGGGCATAAAATTGAATCGTTTCACGCTTTACATCAAGGAATATCAAGTCGATACCATCAAACACGGTATATCTCGACATGGACATCCCTGACTGAGATTTCATATGTGCATGTGGATTCATAGTATCACCATCTATATAAATATTATAAATAATATATTAATAATAATCATTTTGAGATTAATTATCAAATTTATTTTTTTGTTATTATTCATGTAATATTTATTAAAATCCATTTTATGCATTCATTTTCTATATGATTATTTTTATGATTATTCTGTCTAGTAAAAAAATTCCTCCCATAAAAAAAGTTTTAATAGGAGGAATTTCATATGATTATTTATTTTTTGGTTTTAACTATAAAGGCTAATGCTATTATATGAGCAATCCATACGATTGACATGATAATAAGTGCTATTGGAATATTTCTTGAAAAATAGGCCCCTATCATCATAATGGCCGTAACAGAAGTTAAGATAGACAACTTTGTCCGTAACGTTAACGCTTTATCACGTTCATAAGCACCAACAGTCTTTTGATATAAAGCTGGATTCCAAAAACATTCTATGAAAACGTTCAGAACCTCGTGCTAAACAAAATAATGTAAGCATATAAAAGGGAACTGTTGGCAATACGGGTAATACGATACCTGCTGTACCAAGACAAAAACTGATAGCACCAATGGTCAGGAATATATATCGAACTACTACATTACTATGTTGCTCAGTTGTTTTCATCAATCCTCTTCTACGTAATTAATAACTTTGCCCTTTGTTTTGATAAAGTTAGGAATAATAAGTACCAATGCTGCAATAACAACGATACCATAAATGCCAGCCATACCAATCCATTCAAATGCGTTACCTAGTACAAGGCCCATTACAGCAAAGTCCGCATCACCGAAGGTTGTATTTTGGAAACCAAGTTGACCAAGAACTGGTAGTGCCAATGCTGGTAAGAATGTGATAGCCAAACCATTAAGGAATGCACCAACAGCAGCACCGCGACGACCGCCAGTAGCATTACCATAAATACCTGCTGTAGCACCACAGAAGAAATGAGGTACAAGGCCAGGAATGATAAGTACGCCACTACAGCACCGAGGATAAGCATACCGATGATACCACCGATAAAGGAGCTAATAAAGCCTAATACTACCGCTGTTGGAGCATATGTAAAGAACACCGCACAGTCTACTGCTGGAATTGCATTAGGAATAATTTTTGTAGCAATCCCTTGGAATGCAGGAATCAAATCGCCTAAGATCATACGTACACCGGAGTATACGATTGCTACGCCAACAGCAAAGTTCATAGCACTCATGATAGCAAATAAATATGGACTCATAGAACCAGACAAGGTAGCTACAAATTCAGAACCGGCTGCAATGGCAGCGATCAAATAGAATACAATCATAGTCAATGCAGTAGATAGTGTAGAGTCACGCAAGAAGCCCCATTTTTCAGGAATTTCAATATCTTCTGTGCTTTCTTCTGCCTTACCTATATATTTAGCAACCCAAGCAGATAAATAATAACCAAGGCTACCAAAATGGCCTAACGCAATTTCATCACCATCAGTAACTTTAGATGTATAACTTTGACCAATTGCTGGAGAAATAGCAGACCAAGCGCCCATCAAGAAACCACCTACAAGAATGAGTTCAATACCAGATAATCCAGCTGTGCCAAGTACGGCAGACATCAAGCAGGCCATAAACAAGCTGTGATGACCAGTAAGGAATACATATTTAAACTTGGTGAAACGAGCAATACATAAGTTCATCAATAAGCCTACAACGAGAATAGACATCGTTTCAACACCAAGTACCTTTTGTGCAACCGCCACAATAGCTTCGTTATTTGGTACTACGCCAGTAATATGGAAACCGTGTTCAATCATCTTGCCCAATGGATCTAGATTACTAACGATAACACCTGCACCAGCTGCGAGCATTAAATAACCGAGAATAGGTTTTAATGTACCGGTCATCACCTTGTGAAATGGTCTTTTTAAAGCGATTAGACCTACACAGGACATAATACCAATCAATAATGCTGGTTGACTCAATACATCTCGTAAGAATTCTAATATCATTTCCATAGAATTATCTCCCTAGCGAATTACTTAGCGATTTGTTGTAATCGTTCTAAAATATCTTCTTTAATTTTCTTTTTATTAATATAGCTGCGAACAATAGCTACTTCTTTGCCTTCAAATTGCTCTGCTAATTCTTTTACAGTCACAATCAAATCAGCCTTACGGCCTTGAGCCGCATTAAAATCGATAGATTCTACTTGCGCTTCAATATTATTTTCAGCACAGATTTCTTCGATTTTCATTTTTAACATCAAACTAGACCCGATGCCATTACCGCATACAGTTAAGATGGAAATCATAGTCTACCTCCTCAATTACGCATCTTCTAAATGTTCAGATAAAAATTCTTGTACATCTTCAATACTTTCAAAATTAGCAGCCGCATCAAGGAATTCTTCGTCTTCAAATAATGTTGCAATATCTGAAAGCAATTGAATATGTTCATCCTTATTGGGGGCACATAAAAAAAGAGCTACTGAAACAGGATCATTTTCAGGACTACCAAAATCGACAGGTTTTTCTAATGTAACGAGTGCAGTACCGACCTGTTTAACGCCCATTTCAGGGCGTGCATGTGGCATCGCCAGACCTGGTGCCAAAACAATATAGGGCCCCATCTCTCGAACAACTTCAACCATGGCCTCTATATATGTAGGTTCTGTAAAACCAGCATCGACCATGAGTTGACCACCATGACGAATCACATCTTCCCAGGTCTCTGCAGGATAATGAAATGACACATTATCCTCGGATAGCAAATCTTGTAACAAGCTAACACCTCCTATACTACTTGTATATTCATATTATAACGAGGGAACACTAAAATGCCTATACCCCAATGTATTTTATTACAAAAAAATTAGACCCCGAAGGGTCTAATTTCACTTATTCACATAGCATATATTAAATTGAAGATTTGCTATTATTAGATGAGTACAAAAGAATGTTCTTAAAATGTACATATATATGCCATGTCAATATTTAACTTCTCTAATCCACTAGACGCGCCGTTTTGTTATTTAAATCAGTGCGCATTCTAATAGCCTCTATTAATGGTTTCAGTACTTGATATTCCTCATCGGTTAAACGGAATGAACGACATACACGTTTATACACACGAGGTCTACGACCAGAACCAGCTCTCTGTCCGCCCCATGTCATTTACATATACCTCTCTCAACAGACCATTATCTATTACAGTTATTAGTATATGCTATTTTATGCGAAATTTCAAGATTTTTATTCAAATTTATTTTTAATTTAATTGTTGGCTTCTGCCGCCGCTTTAGCTGCTTCTGCTGCTTTTTTCAAATTAGGCACAGATGTTGGGCATGTAGCCGGTGTACATGCACCATTAGGGCCCAAGTCTTCAGAGCGATTTACAAATGTTGTATGTAACATATGATGTGCTTTGTGGCTCATAGGTTTACCATCAAAGAACTCAGCATATAGTTTTTGGATATCTGGATTATCGCAAGAAGATTTGATTGCTACTTCGCTATCGCGAGTATATAAGGAAGCAATACGAGCTTCGCGAGCTTTGTCGGCCATCGGCAATTTAACGCGTGGTTGACCACCACCACCGATACAGCCGCCACGGCAAGCCATTACTTCGATGAAGTCATAGTGGATATTTTCAGCACGCATATGATCGATGAACTTACGCAAGTTACCAGTACCATGAACAGCCGCTACATGTAATGTTTTATCCCCAATGACTACATCGGCTTCACGAGCACCATCCATACCGCGAATGGCTTCGAATGGAATCAATGTTTGAGGTGCATCTTCACCAGTTGCTAATTTGTAAGCCGCACGCATAGCCGCTTCCATAACACCACCAGTGTTACCGAAGATGATACCGCCACCAGAAGCTTCACCCATCAACGGATCGAATGCGGAATCTTCAAGGTCATCAAAGTTGATTTCTTCTGCACGTAACCATTTTGCAAGTTCACGTGTAGTAATACAGTAGTCTGTATCGCGCATTTCTGGTACATCCCAGTATTCAGCAGAGGAATTCATTTCGTCACGACGAATCTCGAATTTCTTAGCTGTACAAGGTGTTACTGCAACAGCAACAATTTGTTTTGCATCAAGGCCCATTTTTTCAGCAAAATATGTTTTTTGTGTAGGCGCTTGCATTGCAATTGGACTCTTAGCAGTAGACAAGTTTGGCAAGAATTCTGGATAGAATGTTTCAGCAAACTTAACCCAAGCAGGACAGCAAGATGTGAACTGAGGCAATACCGCATCACTATTGATAACGCGTTCCAACAATTCAGATGCTTCCTCCATGATAGTCATGTCCGCACCAAAGTTTGTATCGAGGATATAGTCGCCACCCAATTTACGAAGAGCCGCTACCATTTACCTTCTACGAATGTACCTGCATCAAGACCGAACTCTTCACCTAAGCCAACACGTACAGCTGGTGCAGTTTGGAAAACGACGATTTTATTAGGGTCAGCAATAGCTGCTTTTACTTCATCAATTTCAGAGCGTTCATTGATGGAGTCGAATGGACAAATCGATGCACATTGACCACAATGAATACAAATTGGATGATCTCCATTAGTTGTTAAATCATAATAATCAAATACACCCATATCTACAGCACAAGCTTTACGACATAAGGAGCAGTTTTTACATTTGGATAAATCCTGTACTAACGCAATGTTGCCGTCTTCAATCGGTACACGGCGATCTAAAAATTCGTACTTACTCATAGTTCCTCCTACTTAGGTAACGTTGTTATCGTTAATCTCTGAAATTATACTACAAATCGTAATTTTTATCAATGATTATGAAAGTAATTCCTATGCATAACAGGTATTAGAAAGCTGCATAAAATACAGGTTTACAAGCGTTCCTCTAATTCCATCCACCGCTCGGTTAGTGTATCGATTTGAGATTGTGCACCCTCTCGTTCAGCCATTAATGTTTGCATTTTTTCATAATCCGTAGCCGCTTGGCTAATCATAACATCTAAGCCTTTTATAAGATGTTCTAATTTTGGTAGCTCCTCCATGATAGACGCATATTCCGCCTCTTCCGCCTTATTGAGACCTTTTTTTGAGGGCAAATCAACAGGTGTAGATTTATCAGCAGCCCCCTTATCCTCTGTATTTGTATTTGTATTTGTATTTGTATTTGTATTTGTATCTGCGTCACTAACCTCAACAGGACCTACTGTTGATGCCGAACTCTTATTCGTTACAGTAGATGGCTGATGTTCTGGTATATAAAATGGAGAATTAGTGCTTTCACCATGTTCTTCCTTATAATCCGAATAGGATCCATGCACAATATCAATATGCCCATTACCGGTAAAGACAAATAATTTATCTACAACACGATCAAGGAAATATCGATCATGGCAAACAGTGATAATAACCCCACTGAAAGAATCAAGAAAATCTTCCAATACCTCTAATGTAGGGATATCCAAATCATTGGTCGGTTCATCAAGCAATAAAACATTAGGTGCACTCATAAGTAATTTTAAAAGATATAGTCTACGACGCTCACCACCAGAGAGTTTGCGGATAGGCACGCCATGTAATTCTGGGGTAAACAAAAAACGTTCCAGAATTTGTCCTGCACTCAATGTAGTACCATCACCAAGGGCCATATAGGAATGGTCTTCTTTGATATAGTCGAGAACGCGCATATCCTCATCAAATTCAGGCAATTCCTGTTTAAAATGAGCGATACGAACGGTTTCCCCTTTACCAATAGTACCCGTCGTTGACTCATAGGTGCCATCTAGAATATTCATGAACGTGGATTTGCCAACTCCATTAGGACCTACAATACCAATGCGATCATGACGCACCACATGATATGTAAAATCATCTATCATAGGGCGCCCATCAAAATCAAATGATAAATGCTCTATGTCAAAAATAGTTTTTCCTAAACGCGTTTTTAAGGCAATAGGATCCATTTGATCAGGACGGCGCGTCTTTTCCATATTTTTAAGTGTTTCATACCGTTGTAAACGGGCCTTTTGCTTTGTAGTACGAGCAAGCGCACCACGGCGAACCCATTCAATTTCACGCTTTAAAAATTGACGACGTTTTTCCTCTGTAGCGGCCTGACGAGCCTCACGATCGGCTTTCAACTCAATAAATTTTTCGTAATTTCCTTCGTATTCATACATATGGCGATTCGACAACTCTAAAATACCATTACATACAGAGTCTAGAAAATAGCGATCATGAGTACTAATCAATAAACCACCTTGTCGATTACTCAAGTACGTTTCAAGCCATTCAATGCTATCTTCATCTAAATGGTTTGTCGGTTCATCTAATAAAAGCAAGTCACAAGGGTATAACAAAGCCTGACCAAGGGCCAATCGACGCTTTTGCCCCCCTGATAATAGGCTAACAGACATATTTACATCGTGAAAGCCAAGCTTACTAGAATAATGCGAGCCTCTTGCTCTACTTGCCAACCGTCTTGTCTATCCATTTCTTCTAAACATTGCATATAGCGACGCTCAATACGATCATCGCTTACACCTTGCTCTTGTATGTAGTGATAGTCACGACTAGCTTTGTCAAAGCGCTTTACCAATTGCAATCGTGGGTGATCACCATCCAGAATCGCCTCTAGTAAGGTATCCCCTTCATCAAAGTTTGGGGACTGTGCTAAATAATGGATGCTGGCTTTACCATTCCGTTTAATACTGCCCTTATCGGCCTCCATCTGCCCTGTTAGGATTTTTAAAAAGGTAGACTTGCCCGTTCCATTAATACCTACAAGCCCTAGACGCTTTTGATTTGTAAATGTAATAGACACATCTGTAAATAGCAGGCGTGTTCCATAGGATTTCTCTATATTTTGTAAACTAATTACGTTCATTACCGTACTCCTCTGATTTCTTATGTTATTTATTATACTACAGATTTCCATTGACAGGCATACACCGCATCAGTAGAATACAGGTATATACGAAGATAATTTATAACATGATGATAAGTACATTCTATTAGGAGGTTCTCATGGCAACAGATGCAGTATTAGACTTTATGACTCCCTCGACTTTGAAATTATCGACTTTGACGGATATGATACACTCCTTATCGAGTTATTAGACGACGGTACCTATGCAACTGTGTCCGATGATGATGGTCATATGCCAGATACACTAGATACTCCAATCGTATTCAATGTATATGATGATACCGATTCCTTCCAATGGAGTGTAAGCCTTGATGACTCGCATCAACTGCAAGCATTACTCGATGAAAACAGCAATACAAAAGATTTTTTAGACGCTTTACAAGCAATCCGTACTAAAAACATTGAACATTACCAATAATAAGAAATTTTAACATAAAAGGTCATCTAAAAATCAACCTAGCTTCGACAGATATGTCGTTATAAGCGAGGAAGGTTTTTAGATGACCTTTTATATTTATAAAGTTTCCAACTCACACGTAGGTGCAATTGTTTCCGATTTTTCATCAAGAATATGTATGAGTTCATTTACGATATTAGCTGCACCATCTACATGCCATGCACGAGCTTGTTCAGACATTTGTTGTAAACGTGGCGGATTAATCAATAATGCCGCTACTACGTCTTCTAGATTATGTATATCTCTAGCCCAACGAGCACAGCCACGTTCTTCTAATAACTCCGCATTCGCTTCTTCTTGGCCTGGAATAGCATTAAAAAATACCATTGGCAGTCCAATCGTTACAGCCTCCATACAGGTTAAGGCCCCAGGCTTTGTAACCAACATAGTAGCAGAACTCATTAACTCTGAAATATTAGATGTATATCCATATACAGTGGTTTTTGTTTTCATCCGTACACTAAGACTTACTAACGACTCATAGAGCGATGTATTTTGACCTGCTACAACGGTAATTTCATCTATACCACTAACTGCATCTAAATGTTGCAATGCAATCTCTAATGAGCCTAAACCGAGACCGCCACCCATGACGAGAACCTTCACCGGTGATTTCAGTTCATAATGATTGATGGCATCCTTAAAAAATGATCTTCGCACAGGAATACCAGATACATAAATCTTATCTCGTTCAATGCCAACGGACGTCATTTCCCCTACCATATCTTCAGTAGCAACAAAATAGGTATCCACTTGGGGATAAATCCAAAATTGATGACTGCTAAAGTCTGTTAGAATTGCCACTAATGGAACATCGATAAGACCTTGGCGTTTCAATATGCTTGCAGCCCCACAAGGAAATGGATGGGTAAACACGATCACGTCCGGTTCTTCTTGTTGGATTAACTTCAACATACGACTCTTCAATATATAAGAGAGCGCCGTCTGTAGAATAGTTCCTTTCTTTTCCCCTTTTGATACACGATAAATCATATCATATAGCATGGGAAATACGTCAATCATCTTAATATAAGTGCCCTTAATCAGATGCTCTACGGATAGTGTTTCCGTATCAAGAAAGTCCACATGAGAAATTACTGCTTGTGGTTCTTTTAATTGCCAATATTCTTCTATAGCCCGTGCGGCCTGCATGTGCCCTGTACCAATAGAGGCAGACACAATGAGGACCTTGCGTGATTGTTCTGTAGTCATAATCTATCCTTTCCATGTGATTATACCACATAAGCACGCAAAAATAATATAAATGCAAAAAGAGACCTCTTAGAGGTCTCTTTTAATCTTATTCAAATTTAGATTATTTTTTGCGTTTTTTTGCAGGAGCTGCGTTAACTTTTTCTTTCAAACCTTTACCAGCTTTGAATGCAGGAGATTTGGAAGCTTTGATTGTGATAGTTTTACCGTTTTGAGGGTTGCGGCCTTCACGAGCAGCACGTTCACGAACTTCGAAAGTACCGAAGCCGATAACTTGAACTTTACCACCAGCAGCTAATTCTTCAGCAACTGTGTCGAATACAGCTTTAACAGCTTTTTCAGCGTCTTTTTTAGTTAATTCAGTTTTGAGTGCAACACTTGCGATTAATTCTGTTTTGTTCATGACAGAACCTCCTTAAAAATACAATACCCGAGGTTACTAACACACCTCTAGGTTACTTTTCCTGCACCTTAGCCTCCTCCCAAAAAGCATCCAGCTCAGCTAATGAAAAGTCTTCCCATGAGCGATCGCTTTGGTTAACACAAGCCTCTACATGTGAAAAACGCTGTCGGAACTTCGTGTTTGTGCGATTCAGTGCATTTTCACCGCTTATTTTATACCATCTAAATAGATTAATCAAGGAAAAAAGCACATCTCCCGCCTCTTTTTCCATATTTTCTCTATCTTTTTTGGCAACAGCCTCCTTAAATTCACCTATTTCCTCACTTACTTTGGCCCAAACTGGCTCCAGTTCATCCCAGTCAAAACCTACCTTTCCAGCCTTTTCTTGTAGCTTTTGAGCAGCCACCAATGCAGGTAAACCCTTGGATATTCCATCTAATACATTTTTTCGTATATTTCCCTTTTCTTGTGCTTTTAATTCATCCCAGGTGTATATTTTCCCTTCCTTCTCAGGATTATCTTGAGGAAATACATTAGGATGTCGGTGAATCATCTTTTCCGTTACATCATTTATTACATCCTGTAATGAAAACGAACCAGATTCTTCAGCTAAACTACTATGAAAAACAACTTGTAATAATACATCCCCTAGCTCTTCTCTGAGATTATGCATATCCTTGTTATCTATAGCATCTACTACTTCATAGGTTTCTTCAATAAAATATCGACGTAGCGATTCATGCGTTTGCACCTTATCCCAAGGGCAGCCATCAGGGGCACGTAATTTAGCCACTACATCTACGAGCGGTTGTATATCAATATTCTTCTTCATAGATTCTATTCTCCTCTGCTTGTCGTTTCCGTAATCGCTTACCGATAACAGGCATTTGATAGATATCATCCTTTACAATAGCCTTTGTAATCCATAGTGAAAGTACATAAACGGCTAAGGCAACGATAATAGCAACTGCTACAGATGCACCATTACCAATCATATCAATAAGGAACATATACGTAACTTGTGTAGCCCCACCCATGGCCATCGCGGAAATGATGATTTTTAATAGGTTCATACAGCAAATCACGCTGCCCACATGACGTTTTTACAAATATAATATTAATCAATGCAGCAATGGCAAAGTTTAAATTGGTTGCCCAAGCAGCCCCGTTAATACCAAGCTCACTTGTACCCAGTTAATTGATAGTCTAAAACGGCTTTCACCATAAGCCCTACAAAAAAATCGACATCATAGGAATTACTGTACGCCCTAAACCTTGCAAAATACCTGCTGTAATTTGTTGCCATCCTAAAAAGATGATACTAAGACTGATAACGGCAATAACAGGCCCCGCATTTGGTGTTGCATAAATCAACTGAGAAATAGGCGTAGCCAGCACACACAGACCAACACAGGCAGGTATAGCAAAGAGATTTGCGATTTTTCATAGCTGTACTAGCACGCTCGATAATACGTCTATTATTTCCCATCGCATAGGCTTCGGATACGGCTGGTACAAGACTAGATGCCAGTGCAGTTGTCAAAATAATAGGTAATCCAATGAGTGAAGTAGCCATCCCCGTTAAATATCCAAATTGTGTAGTCGCCTCATGTAAGTAATAACCGATATCCATCAAACGTTTAGGAACGATGAATGTATCTATTAAGGATACCATCGGCAACATAATATTTGCCATGGATACTGGTATGGCTAATGCAAATAACCGTTTAATGACAGTACCATTCGTCTCTATAGGAGCTGTTTCGTTTTGTTCAGTCAACATCTGCTGACGCAAATTACGTTGAGAGCGATAGAAATAAATGAGTACGATTAAGCCAGCTAGAACACCTGGGAATGTGGCAAATGTAGCCCCGCCTGCAGCGAGGTGCAATCCAGAATCAATGAAATAATACGCTAGCCCCACCATGGAGCCTACTCGGAATATTTGCTCAAACACCTGGCTTGTTCCGGTTGGCACCATGTATTGAAAGCCTTGGAAATAGCCTCTAAAGCAGCTTAAAATCGTTACGACGATAATGGCTGGTGACAATAATTGGATGGGAATTAGAGCCCGTGGGTCCGTAATAATATGCCACTTAATAAGCCATTCCGCGCTAGCATAAAGGCCTACGCTAAATACAATGCCCACGAGTGTAAGTACACGCAAGGATACATTAAATACTTGTTGCACGCCGCGTATATCGCGATTGGCTAGTTTTTCGGCAATCATAATAGAAATGGCAACGGGAATTCCTGCAGCTGAGATACTAACGATAATTTGATAGATTGGATAGGCCATCATATAGAGACCTATGCCCTCGCCACCGAGAATACGAGCGATGAGTACTTTACTGAAAGCACCAATAATCTTAACGATAATACCGGCTATCGTTAAAATCATGGCACCCTTTAAAAATCGATTCATAGACCCCCCTTAGACTTTTTCGACAATTCTTTCATCACCGCTTCTGTAATGGTTAAAATAGAACCCTTTAATCCATTCAAACTGATGTATAATGACGCTGGTTTTGTGTCCATGAATTTAATCTTTTTCCATAAATCTTCACGAACAGCCCCCATATCCCAATCCGCCATTTTAGAATCGTCATACCAATGGATAATAAGCTTATTATCGCGACGGGCTATACTCTTAATGCCGAGAAGGCGCGCTTGTTCCTTAATTTGAGCTACTCGCAATAAACGATCTACTGGGTCTGTTGGCGTACCAAAACGATCGATTAACTCATCAGTCATATCATCAAGCTGTTCCTTATTCTTGATGTGTAACATCCGTTGATATACAGAAATCTTACGAGCACTATCCTTGATGTACGCATCATCAATAAAAGCATCAATTTCAAGATCTATAGCAGGGTCTGGTATAACCTCTTTTACGACCTCTCTATTCTGCGCTTTTGCAATGGCCTCCTCTAACATGGTTACATACATACCAAAACCTACGGAAGCGATATTGCCATGTTGTTGTGATCCTAATAAGTTGCCTGCTCCACGAATTTCTAAGTCACGCATAGCCAATTTAAAGCCTGCCCCTAACTCGGTAAACTCTTCAATGGCTTTTAATCGTTTTTCTGCCGCTTCTGAAAGCATCTTATCAGGCCGATACATGAAATATGCATAGGCACGACGTCTAGAACGCCCTACGCGACCACGCATTTGATATAACTGAGATAAGCCTAAACGATCGCATCATAAATAATAATTGTATTAGCATTTGGTATATCAAGGCCCGTTTCAATGATACTCGTACTGAGTAGTACATCATACTGACCTTCATAGAAATCAGTCATAATTTCTTCGATTTGACGACCCGTCATTTGCCCATGAGCAATAGCATATCGCAATTCAGGCAGAGCAGCCTCTAACAATTCTCCCCATATGTTTAATGGAGGCTACTCGGTTATATACGAAATACACTTGGCCCCCTCGTGCCAATTCACGCTTAATTGCATCCGCAATGAGGTTCATGTCGTATTCCACCACATAGGTTTGAACAGGCAATCTATCTTCTGGTGGTGTATTAATAACAGACATTTCACGTACCCCAACGAGAGACATGTGAAGTGTTCGTGGAATAGGTGTGGCACTCAATGTTAGAACGTCAATATTATTGGCCCATTCCTTCCACTTTTTCTTTTTGTGCCACGCCAAACCGTTGCTCCTCATCCACAACGAGAAATCCTAAATCTTTAAATTTCACCTTTTTTTATTTAAAAGTGAATGAGTTCCGATTAGTACATCAATAGAACCATTTTCTACGCCCTTTAAGATTTCCCTCTTCTCCGCTGTAGAACGGAATCGGTTGAGTACATCAACCTTAACACCAAATGGATTAAATCGATTTAAAAAGGTTTGGTAATGTTGTTGTGCTAATACAGTGGTCGGAACCAATACAGCTACTTGCTTACCGCTTATAACGGCCTTAAAAATAGCACGCATAGCGACTTCGGTTTTACCAAATCCAACATCACCAGCTAACAATCGATCCATTGGAGTAGGTCGTTCCATTGACTCCTTGATTTCTCGCGTAGCTTGTAATTGGTCTTCCGTTTCCTCATAGGGAAATGCATCTTCAAATTCAACCTGCCAAGGTTGATCTGGTAAAAAGGCAAAACCTTCTGTTATCTCACGTTTCGCATAGAGCTCAACTAACTTATCAGCTAAGTCATCGATAGATTTTTGAGCCTTAGTAACGGCCTTACGCCAATCACTACCACCCATCTTATGAATCCGTGGTACATCGCCTTCATTCCCGATGTATTTTTGCAATTGGTCTAAATTACTAGCCGGCAAGAATAGTCGATCGGTACCAGCATAAGCAATTTCAATATAATCACGATGAATGCCTTCTGTTTCAATCGTCTTTAAGCCAATATACTTACCGATACCATGCATATTATGAACTACATAATCACCGATGGATAAGTCTGTAAAGTAGTTAATTTCTTGGCCTTTTTTAGGCTTATTGCGCAGCTTCCGTTTTTGTTGACCGTAAATATTGCCTTCTACAACAACGACTAAGCGGCTATGAGGTAATTCAAAACCGTCGGTCAACAAACCTTGCATAATATGAACAGTAGTAGGCTCAAAATCCCAGCTTTCACAGTAACGATACGAAATACCATCACCATATAAAGCCTTTTCAATACCCTCTCGACGTTGCTGATTGTTAATAATTAACACAACCTGGTTGCCTAACTTTTGCCACTGTTTAATTTCATCCATCAAAAGCGGAATTTGGCGCTCAAAGCTCGTCATGGTCTTACCTTGAATACCAATAGGATTAAATCCAGGCAAGCCAATAGAGCGTTGTTGCATAAACGTAAAGGCCACTTGTATCTTAGCCTCTACAGTACGCTGTAATTCAGACCAATCGCAGTGTTGCTTACGATGGGTTGCATCTTCTTTTAAATACTTCTTTAACGCCTCTTGAATACGCCCTGGCTCATCATAGATAATGAGACCTTCTTTAGCATAGGATAACAATGTGCTATCAGCATCATCACTAGTCAAATAGAATGGTGTGACTGTATAGGCGTCAACATTTTCAATAGACCGTTGTGTATCTACAGAGAAATGACGCATCGTATCAATTTCATCGCCAAAGAATTCCATCCGAATCGGATCATCACTATTCACAGGGAATATATCAAAAATATCTCCGCGCACAGAAAAAAATGACCACGTTGTTCCACCTGGTCTACGCGTTCATATCCAATTGTAACTAATTTTTTTCTAATAGCTCATCACGCTCTATCGATTGTGAAACCTCTAGATGCACACTTTGAGAAACCACATATTGAGGACTCACCACATATTGAGTGACCTCTTCTACTGTAGCCAGAACCACAACAGGTTGATTCCAGGCCAGCATGCTGAGCGCACGCATTTGTGCCCCTTGTCCTTCTAAACTACGAGCTACAGTAGTAAATTCTACTCGTTCTGTAATGGGAAATGGCAACACCTGTACATTAGGCCAGAAAAAAATGCCAAATCTCGTTCCCATAATTCTTTATGTTCTTTATCGTGTACTACGATAATAATTGATTGTACTTGTTCCTCTGGAACAGCACGGCTTAAAAAGGAATGACTTTTTGTGATCCACTTAAACCATATATAACTGACTTTCCCTTTTGGCTAAACGCCTTTAGCCCATCTGCCATAGATGGGTTCTGTGAAAGCAGCGTATCAATTGAAGTATCCATATACTGCTCCATATATAATTAATTAGCTGTAACAAAGTTACTAATAATTTATTATAGCATATTTGCTAATATACAAAAAAACATCTGTTCCATAGAACAGATGCAAATAAGGTATAAAAAAAGCACCCTATAGGTGCAATATAGTTGGTGCGGGAGAAGGGACTTGAACCCCCACGCCGTAAGGCGCAGATCCTAAGTCTGGTGCGTCTGCCAATTCCGCCACTCCCGCGTACCGACTGAAACTATAATACCACTTATTATATATGACGTCAATCATTTTTTTGTAATTTTTTTATGAGACTTCATCATCCCCATATAATCTTAACCCCTTTTAGGTATTTAAAATTCTCAGAGACAGCAGTATCCCGCCGGAGAAAAATCCCGTGAAAGTAAAAAAAGAGATGGTCCAAACACCTAACCTAGGTGCTAGGACCATCTCTCTTTTTAGGATGATGATGAATAAATGCATGCCCTACATTTACCAATAAATATATTAACAGACATAACAAAAGCCATGCTGATAATACCAAACGGTATATTCACCACGACTACACTTTCAATCAAGAGATTCCTAGTTTTGTGTAAAATTAGAATGCTTTTACACAAAAAAATCCTTTTTACGGGTACGTAAAAAGGGAGTCTCTAACTTCTCCTCCCTATCACTCGTAGGTCAAATGGTGAATGTTGAATAGGCAGTTCTCCTGACTCGGCGTCATCGCTCATCTAGCCTTCCCAGTTTCCCAGTGACTTAATTTAGACTCGCTCAACCATACAGTGGCGGGACCGTGCTGGCATTTAACCAGCTTCTCTATTATGCTTTTCAGCACCTATTCCCAAATATGATGTTTTCTATGTGTTTATAGTATCACTATATATGATATTCGTCAAACCTTTTTTTACGATTTTATAAATAAATATTTAGAATACACTAATAAAAAAAGACTATATTTCAATGCACCTATTATCTCATTAAGCTTTCATGTATAATAGTAGAGTAATTAACTATATGGAGGTCACTATGTATATTGGCGATATAATCAAAACATTCCGTGAGAAACATCAACTTTCACAAGAAGCATTTGCAGCAAAAGCAGGTTTAACAGTTGAGGAAATCAATACACTCGAATCTAACTTTCAAAATAGCTCATCTACACCTGTACCGGTTGCCATTCGTCAAATCAAGGGTATTGCACAAGCTATGGAACAACCAATGCCTCTTATTATGAGTCAATTACCATCTGACCAACAAGTGATGGTAAATGTCGTGGCTGAATCTGATCAACCCCACGCTAAATAAGGAGTATAATCACATCATGAAAAAGTTAGCAATCCTAACCCTTACCTTCGTTACCTTAATGAGTAGTGCTCAAGCAGTCAATATTGGTGACCTAGAAAACGCTAGAGGCTACTCTTACATGTATCGAATGAATGGACAACAGTATTACGCAGATAACCACGTAATCGTCCGTGCAGGCGAAGGTAATAACTATGAAATTATCGCCAAAACATATAGCCATCAAGGCGCTATGTATTACATGACAGAATATATTAATCATTACTATTTTAATCAAGACGAAGATACGATTTATTGGACACAGGATGAAATTAATCTCATTGATGCACGTACTGGCCAAATCTTACGTCGAAACATCAAAAAAAAATCCTAAGCTAAAAGAATTAAAACCAGATACCTATGGCTATATGCAAGCTATCTACTCTAAGAATATGGCTATTGCTGCAGGACAATTAAAAGAAGTATCCCACTAATACACTGAGTAGCCACTAGGGACTTAAGCGTCTTATAGAGTATAAGGCAAAAGGAGCTGTTAATATAAAACAGCTCCTCTTTTTATGTCCAAATAGTAGACAATATATACGGGCATCTAAACATTAGTACAGGCCTGTAGTATCTGAGAAGCGGCCCATCTATATATAAGTTCCTATGATCAGTATCGACCTTAACAGAATCCATATAACCTTATTTAGATAAATAAAAAAACTCACACATTCGTGTGAGTTTTAGTTTGGTGACCCAGAAGGGATTCGAACCCCTGGCCTTTTGATTCGTAGTCAAACGCTCTATCCAGCTGAGCTACTGAGTCATGTACTTGGTACTTGATTATATTAACATAATGGCTAATTATTTGCAAGCATTATATTTAATATTTTTCGAGTAATTTTACGGACATGCGGTCCAAAGACCGCAACCCATAAATTTGGCAGGGGCAGTAGGACTTGAACCCACAACCAACGGTTTTGGAGACCGCTACTCTACCAATTGAGCTATACCCCTATGTACATCAAGTATTCCTGATACTTGAATATAATACCAAGAATGAGCTCTTATGTCAAGGTAATTCTCTCTTAATTAGCAACTTCATTTTTTTCTTATATAAACTAAAAAGATCATAATTAAAACGTTTCACTTAAATATCTATTTTCATATTTCTATATAGATAATTATACGTTATACATCTTATTTATACACACACTTTTTATTGTCAAAGGAAAAGAGCCCTTTCGGGCTCTTTTTGTCTACTAACTTTTACCTTTATATATACGGGAGATGGTATATATAATTAGAGAGTTTTGTATATGTATTGTTTTTTTATACACAGGAGAGTATTGTTGTGTATTTAAGTGTTGTTTTATGTGTTGTATTGTTTTTGTGTTGTGTTGTTTGTATTATTTGTAAAAGGGACAGGTAAAAAGTTATTAGTAGTAGACCTCCATTTCCTTAGTTGATCTCAATCAACTATTGTTAGTATAAAGATTCTATATGAATTATGAGTGAATAGAAATTAAACAGAGTATAAAATGAGTAGTTTTTTTGTGCATATTATAATCAAATATATTGATAATTACTATATTATAACCTATTTTATATGTGTAAAAAATGCCACATATGAAATATAGTTATGTAATGATAGATGGAATTTTAACGTAGTAAATATAGTTCTATTACCTCTACTGAAGACGAATCTAACAGATTTAGCTTAATCAGCAACTTCCTATCACTCCTCACTGTGGATTTCTCATCGCTGCTTCGCAGCTCCGTCTAACACGGGCACCTAGATAGATAGTACCTCTACAACCTTGGCCGGAGACGACTCTAGTAAGTATGAAAGCTGTTTACATAAATCTAAATTTCTCAGCTGCTATACGGTTCGATACCATAGGTGCTACGCACCGCGGTATCGTTTAGATGTAGTTGGTCTCCTACCATTAGACGCGGCTTCCTATCACACTCGCCCATGGCGACATATAATACAATGTTTTAATGTACAGCACATCCTTTAGGGCTTCGTCGAACCTGATGCAATGGACGTATGCGTCGCTCTGCTCCTTTACGCCCTATTGCCCTAGGTATCCCACGCCGTCCCATAGATTACTATCCATAGATAATACTTGTACAACCTTGGCTGGAGGCGGCTCTAGAAGGATTAGCTAGTCGAAGACTAGCAAAAAGAAAAAGGCCTACCTTTAGGTAGACCTTTTCTTTTAGTCAATCAGCGACTTCCTATCCTCCCAGGCCGTCTCCAGCCAAGTACTTTCGGCGTTTATGAGCTTAACTACTGTGTTCGAGATGGGAACAGGTGGACCCTCATAGCTATCGCCACTGAATCTGTCAGAGTTTGTACTCTGAAAACCACATAGAAGTTATATATATTTGTTGCACATGTCTGCTTAATGTTTTTAGTTAAGTAAAGCCCTCGATCTATTAGTACCAGTCAGCTCCAAACCTCACGGCTCTTCCACACCTGGCCTATCAACCATGTCGTCTACATGGGATCTTACTAGCTTATGCTATGAGAAACCTCATCTCAAGGCTGGTTTCACGCTTAGATGCTTTCAGCGTTTATCCGTCCCGAACGTAGCTACCCAACTGTACCCTTGGCAGGATAATTGGTACACCAGCGGTTCGTCCACTCCGGTCCTCTCGTACTAGGAGCAGCCCCCTTCAAGTTTCTTGCGCCCGCGATGGATAGGGACCGAACTGTCTCACGACGTTCTGAACCCAGCTCACGTACCACTTTAATCGGCGAACAGCCGAACCCTTGGGACCTACTTCAGCCCCAGGATGTGATGAGCCGACATCGAGGTGCCAAACCTCCCCGTCGATATGGACTCTTGGGAGAGATTAGCCTGTTATCCCCAGGGTAGCTTTTATCCGTTGAGCGATGGCCCTTCCACTCGGCACCACCGGATCACTAAGCCCGACTTTCGTCCCTGCTCG
>BNJS01003843.1_pt1:157500-240191 | contig 240191 bp, 269 predicted proteins | sample 8540461 | NCBI WGS metagenome assembly BNJS01 (sample SAMD00202454, study PRJDB9452) | human saliva metagenome | isolation source: human saliva | place: Japan
ATACTATATATAAGGAGAGAATTATGTACTTCTCAAAAACTATTTACCAAAAACAGTTGCTCTAGCTGCTATTTGTGCTTCAATTGCCACTGCAAGCTTTTGCAGCTCCCACAAGGAACTTATGACACATCTGAAATCCATGTAACAGGACAAGCATCTCGCTCTGTTGCACCTAGCTATGCCATCCTTACATTAGGCATCACTAGTGAGAACACTAATATCAATGCCGCAAAATCTAACAATGACCGCATCATGAGCGAGCTAGTTAGTAGACTTTCAAACTTAGGTATTGCTAAGAAAGATATTTATACATCTAATATTTCTATCAATCCTACTAGCGATTACCAAGATGGTAAACGTATTAATACGGGTTATAGTGTGTCCAACCATGTAACAGTAAAAATTATCGACCTAAATACGGTTGGTAAAGTTGTAGATGCTGCTGTTAACGCTGGAGCTAATGACATCAACAATTTATCATTCCAAAACGACCCGTCCCAACAATTATCTGACGCTTTGACTACAGAAGCAATTCAAAATGGTCGTCATAAGGCAGAAATCATTGCTACTGCTTTAGGTCGTACATTGGGTCCAGTTAAAACTGTAAATATTAGCAACACCGAAACAAGCACTTTTGACCAAGGTTACTATCGTAGTGCAAAATTACTTGCTGCAAATCTTAGTACTGAAACACCTGTGGAAAAAGGTTCCTTAGTTATTTCTCAAGATGCTGATATCGTATATTATCTTCAATAAACATCAAGCTACCAACAAGTTACAAAGAAATAGTTTCTTGTAATCAACAATAAGAAACAAAACAATAAATTATACACAACAACAAACGCAAGAAAAGACCGTGCAACACCACACAGTGTTACACGGTCTTTATGTTTCATATTATTTATTTGTCGTAGTTTCTGGTACAACACCTTCATGTACAGCTACGATACCACCTGTTAATTCATGATAAGTAGCTTGTTCATAACCTAAGGATTTCCAGATTTCCAAAATTTCACTTTGATGAGGATAGCGGCGCAAGGATTCTGGCAACCAAGCATAAGAGGAATTATCCTTACTCAATTTCCCTATTATAGGTAATATATAGGAGAAGTAAAAGTTGTATAATTGCTTAAACCCAAATGCACTTGGTTTAGCTAATTCCAATACCACTACCTTACCGCCTGGTTTTACAACGCGTTGCATTTCTGACAACACTTGCTTGATGTCAGGTACATTACGCATTGCAAAGCCGCTCATAGCTGCATCAAAGGTATTATCTGCATAAGGTAAAGCCATAGCATCTCCATGCACCAAATTTACTTGGTCCAAAAGATCCGCTCGTTCCATGCGTGCACGCCCTTGATCCAGCATCTCCACATTAAAGTCTAATGCTTCAACGGTCAAAGTAGGTTCTTGACGCAACGCTTCCTTTGTAAATACACAAGTACCACAAGCTACGTCAAGCACATGTTGATAAGGTCCAATATTCATTTCTTTTACAGCGAACTTACGCCAGAAATAATCTTGCCCAAAACTGAGCACAGTATTCATCAAATCATAATGCTTGGCAATATTAGAAAATACACCTTGCACAAACTGTTCTTTGTCTTCATAAGTGTTAAATTCTTTAGTATTCATGGTACCCACTTTCACAATCAAAATTTCACATGCTGACAGTATACCACAACTAGCGATTACATTCTAGAACTAAGAACTATTCTTATATATATACTATAGTATACTCAAAATGCATAGAAATAGTATTTATCTATTGAAATAATAAAATGTTCGTTGTATAATGACATATGTCCTTTGTAAAAGGATTTGTATTTATGGCTATACTCAAAAAGCCAATTTTATTGTTTTTATGTAGTCTAATAAAAGTATTGGAGTCTATTATGAATCGATTTATGAAATCCATCAATAGAGTCAGTCTTATTCAACAAATACTTATCGGTATGATAATCGGTATTTTGACGGCTCTCTATGTTCCCGACCTTGCAAACGAACTTGCTTTACTGGGTATATTATTCGTTGGTGCCCTTAAGGGCATTGCACCTGTCCTTGTATTCTTCCTTGTGATCGCTGCGATTAGTAAACATCGCTCCGGTCAAAAAACTGGCATGGGATCTGTTATTACCTTATATTTATTAGGCACATTCCTCTCTGCGGCACTAGCAGTACTTGTAAGTTGGTTCTTCCCAACTACATTACACCTAGTAGCGGGCGCAGCTGATGCAGCACCTCCACAAGGTATCGCAGAGGTTATGACAACACTTCTTAAAAATGTTGTAGATAATCCTGTGAAGGCCTTAATGAATGCCAACTATATTGGTATTTTAGGTTGGGCTCTTATCATCGGTGGTGCATTACGCCATGCGCCAATGAATACAAAAGAAATGATGGAATCAATCGCTCAAGCAATTACTACTGTAGTTGGTTGGATTATCCGCTTTGCTCCTCTAGGTATCATGGGTCTTGTAGCAGACTCCATAGCTACTAATGGTATTGAAGCATTAATTGGTTATTTCCAATTACTAGTATTACTTTTAGGCTCCATGATTTTCGTGGCTTTAGTAATCAATCCGCTCTTATCCTTCATCTACCTTCGTCGTAACCCATATCCATTGGTATTTAAATGTTTACGCGAATCTGCAATCTACGCATTCTTCACACGTAGTTCTGCTGCAAACATCCCTGTAAACCTTGACTTGGCAAAACGTTTAAAACTCAACCCTGATATGTACTCTGTATCCATCCCATTGGGTGCAACAATCAACATGGGCGGTGCAGCGATTACCATTACAATCATGACATTGGCTGCTGCCAATACATTGGGTATCATCGTAGATGTTCCTACAGCTATTCTTCTATCCGTTATCGCTACGATTGGTGCCTGTGGTGCCTCTGGTGTAGCTGGCGGTTCCTTGCTTCTCATTCCATTGGCATGTTCCCTCTTCGGTATCTCCAACGATGTGGCAATGCAAGTTGTAGGCGTAGGTTTCATTATCGGTGTGTTACAAGACTCCACCGAAACAGCACTTAACTCCAGTACAGATATTCTCTTCACTGCTAGTGCTGATTATGCTAAACGCGGTTATAACGACAATTGGGATTAATCCCTTATATAGAATTAGACGATCCATTGGGTCGTCTTTTCTTTTTGTGAAAGTTTTTCTTTTATAAATCATTTCTTTTTTTAATATAACTATATTGATTTTATTCAATATATGATATAATAATTACATGATAATAAATCTTAAGAACTTAACTTTACATAGAAAGGATATACCATGAAACAATACGATATTATTGTAGTAGGCACTGGTGGTGCAACCATCGTAGCTGATGCAGCACAAAAAAAAGGCCTCAACGTAGCAATTATAGAGAAAGGTAAATTTGGTGGCACCTGTCTCACACGAGGTTGTATCCCCACAAAGGTTATGGTAACAGCAGCTAATGCTGTCCAAGAGGTAGAAGAATTCAAAAAAATCGGTATTAATGTGAATTCCGCCACTATGGATTGGGACATTGTATCCAAACGCACATGGCATATGATCGACAAATCTGCTGGTATTTATGACTACTACAATGCGTTTGATAATGTAGACGTATACCGCGGTGCCGCTAGCTTTGTATCTGATAAGGTTATGGACATCCACCTTAACGATGGTTCTGGCACAGTAGAAATCACTGCGCCTACAATTATACTTGGCACTGGTGGCTACAGTAATGTACCTAATGTACCTGGTCTTCAGGAGGCTGGTTTCCTTACTAGTGAAAATCTGTTTGGAAATAAATTCCCTAAACAACCATATAAATCCCTTGCGATTCTCGGTGCAGGTCCAATTGGTGTAGAATTCGCTCACGTATTTGCTTCTGCTGGTACAAATGTAACAATTCTTCAACACAATGTCCGCTTAGTACCTAAAGAAGATGCGGACATGTCTGAACATTTACTTAACAACTATAGAGAACGTGGTATCAACGTAATTTTAAACCAAGATACAGTTGAAATTCGCCAAGAAGAGGGCCTTAAAGTAGTTGTAACTAAAGATCGCACTACAGGTGAAGTAACCGAAACTAAGGTTGAGGAAATTCTTGTAGCCGCTGGAATTCGCCCAGCTGTCGAAGAATTACACCTTGAAAATACTGGCATCGAAACATGGCCAAAAGGATGGATTAAAACTAATGAGTTTTTGGAAACATCTGTTGAGGGTATCTATGCTCTAGGCGATGTAAATGGCGAGCCAGCCTTCCGTCATCGTGCAAACTACGAAGCAGATATCATTGCACACAACCTCTTCTATGCAACTAGCGAAGAAGATTACCGCTGGGCACGCTACGATACATTGCCAAAGGTTACCTTCTCATACCCTGAAATTGGTAGTGTAGGTCTTACTGAGGCAGAAGCTATCAAAGCCGGCTACAATGTAGGGGTAGGCAAAAACTTCTACTCCTCTACCGCTAAAGGGTATGCTATGGGCATCAACCCTGGTGATGTAAATGATGGCTTTGTCAAAATCGTAGTAGACAAAGATACAAATCATATCCTCGGTATGCATGTGGTAGGACCTCAAGCATCTATCCTATTCCAACCGTATGTTAACCTTATGAATAGTGGTATCACTCCACTAACAACTATCAATGAAGAAATTGCTTCTGAACGCACAAAACGATTGCGCGAAAAGGGAATTTCTCGTGATATGGACCCTAGATCCGTTATCACTGTAGGTGAAACTATGAGTCCTCACCCATCCCTTGTGGAGGTCGTCATGTGGACACAAGCATATTACGAAAAATCGTTGGTAAACAAAATACGAAAAAGACCGATACACGTTGTATCGGTCTTTTTTTCATTTCACTGAAAGAACAATGTGTTCTTTCTTTTTATTTTTATCCATTACAATATCATGGCCCCATACTAGGTTCGTACGACGTTTATCAAAAACCTTGATCGGTTCTGGTGGTAATTTAGTTGCTTTTACTTTGAGAAATGTAAGAGCCTGTATTACCATCAACAGTCACAACTGTTTTCTTGCCATTTTGATGCATAGTTACATAGTAGTTAACCTTACCATTATGAGCTTCAACTTTCCAGCCTTTCATAACAGCATCTGCGCCGAGTTGGCCTTTTGCAATCGCTTCAGCTTGAGATGGTTCGATAACCTTATCTTTATTAAAGATTTCACCAACTACGCGTTTAGGTTTTCCACCTTCGGACATGTCGGATTGATGACCTGTTACGATATCAATTTTCATCTTATATTCGTGATATTTACTATAGCCAGTCACTTTATATGCATAAGCTAGATCGTTAGAATTCAATTCTACAGAATGCAATGCAGCATTAGGGAAACGATTTTGGAAGATTGTACCAATTTCGCTCATTGTCATTACTACAGATTGGCCTGGAGCCCGCTTAATTGTAATATCTGTGCTTGTTTCAGGCTTAGTCTTACGCGCTTGTACTTCATATGGTGTAGCAACAGAGAAAACACCAACCGCTAATACACCAGTCAAAACCAAAGATACTAATTTTTTATTCATTATAATCCTCCCACATATCAATCGGATTCTATAAACCTTCATTTGAAGCTAATCGCTCTTCTACATCGGTCATCAATAGTTTATAACAAGTGGCCACCAAAGGCACACCTATAATCATACCGGTAACGCCCATCAAGCTACCGCCAATAATAACGGCTGCAAACACCCATAAACCTGGTAACCCAATAGAATTACCAACAATTTTAGGATAGATAACATTACTTTCAATTTGATGCAATATCTCTAAAATAATAACATAGATTAATGCATCCATAGGACTAACAGTCAGTAAAATAACTGCACCCCATGATACCACCAACATAGATGCCGATTAACGGAATCAATCCTGTAAGGCCAATAACACATGCAATGGTAGTGGCATATGAGATATTAAATACCCACAAAGTAATACCTACCATAATACCTAAAATCAAGGCATCAATAAACTGGCCCACAAAGAAACTACTAAATGTTTGAACTGCTACTTTACTAACATAAGTAACGCGATTTACCCAAGTATCAGGTGCATAAGCACGCAAGATGCGTTTGCCTTGCATAATCAGACGCTCTTTATCTAGCAGCATATAGATGGCAAAGATAAGTCCTAGACCAATATTCACAGTCCAAGACAGAACTGTGCCCATCGTATTCACGACATAGGTACCACCTTTTGTGCCCCACTCACGCGTGTAGTTAACGATACTTTCACCATTAAGCGTATTCACAACAGTTGGATTCGAAACCAATGGCATCGTATCACTTAGATGCTGAATCCATTGTTGAAAGTCTACGTACAACTGTGGGGCAGCAGCCACGATAAGTGTAATGGAGTGAACCAGTTGCGGCACCGCCATTCGTGCAATGAAAGTACACGATAAGACTAATCGTCACGAAGGACAAAAATAAGACTCAAGGGACGCCGAATCTTGTACCTCCATCCCCGTTTTGATGCTAGGCCAGAGCCACCGTTCGTAACGCACCACTAGAATATCGAGGACAAATGCCATACAGGCACCCACGATAAGTGGTACAAAGGCTGTTATCAGTACATCTAAACCTGAAGCAATATCACTGATACGAAGGGCTACTAACACCATGATACCTGCCAGGATAATCGCGGTGATAAGCTCCTTATAATATTTAAATTTTCCCATACTAATAACTCACTTTTACTAAACACTGGTAAGTATTGTACACAATATAAATGAACGCTATATGATAGAAAATCACTAGGTCCTTTCTCGTGTACAGTAGTATTTCTAATAGAATTAGTATAACACAAAAGTCCATCTTATCGCACCCCAAATATAAAGAGAGACGAAAAGATGGACTTATATTAGTTTATATTAGATTGAGAACGCTCAAAATTAACGGTGGATGTAAACATCTACACGACGGTTTTCAGCTTTACCAGATGCAGTAGAGTTTGTTGCAACTGGTTTAGCATCGCCATTAGCGATACCAATCAAGCGATTAGCATCTACACCATTATTTACTAAGTATTGCGCAACATCTTGGATACGACGCTCGGACAAGCCGATGTTGTATTGAGGATTTGCATCAGTATCAGCATTACCCATCAATTTAACTTGATCGTTTGGATATTGTTGAGCAGCGTTCAATGCAGCTTGTAAGTTAGGAGTTTGGTCTGCACGAGGAACGTCTTGGTCGGAATCAAAGTAGATGGATTGTACATAGTAATCAGCCATAGCTGGTTGTGCAGGTGCGCGGTGCTCAACTACAGGAGTTCGAACTGGATCTAGAGCATAGCTTGGAGTGTACACAGGAGCTTCTGCTTTGTGACCACCGAAACGGTAAGACACGCCAACTACCGGACCTTGGAAGGATACGTTATAATCTTCATTTGCTTGAGTATTGATATAACGGTAGCCCGCATTAATATCAAAATTTTCAGTTGCTTTATAACCTAAACCAGCTTCCCAAGTTGTAGTTTTTTTAGTACCAATACCAGCTTTGCCATATATGTCAACTTTAGAACCTAAAGCTGCTTTACCAATAATACCTACTTGAGCAATATTATTAGTACCGCCTCTTTCCCTCGATACATATACAAGGGTATAATACATAATTATATTGTACACAGCTTTACGATAAAATTTCAATATAGATTATAAAATCTTTAAAGATTTTTATTAAAAAAACTAGTATAAAAACAACTGTATCATGCATAAAAAAAGGCATCGCCCTTTAGGGTCGATGCCTTTTTATATTCATATATATCCCTTACATACGAATCATATTATAAAAGCATTGATAATTCAACAACTATTTGCGTTTTAGTACGACAAAAGTTGAGCAACAGTTGAGCAACCGTTACAAATTTTGCAGAGATTTAGAGGCCTAATGTTCGTCTGACACGCTTTTTATTACACTACTTAAAACGGATTCTTTTCCGTATAACCTTTCCATACCTTGCCGTGTAACTAGCCACATTTTCCCAGACTTCTTAAACTCGCCCTCTTTAAATCCATTCTTTACACGACCTCTACAATTCTGTTTCAATGAATCAGCAGTAACATTCCAACGCTCTGCAGCCTCCTGTGTTGTCATAATATCATCTAGTTCAAATTTCAATTTCATCACCTTCTAACTAAACGTTTAATTACTAATATCAAAATAATAATGGTTACTATATTAATCAGCCATTCTAAATATTGCATAATTCACCTCGTTGATTTACAATGATGTTGGAAGGTGGCGGGGCTTTCACCCGCCTGCTTTTTTTAGTCTTTGCTAACAAGTTTTAAAATGATGATTGCTAGTGTCAGTAGCGTTAACTCATTTACTAAGCTTGTTAGCTCTTTTATTATGTCCACTTTTATCACCTCCTTTCTACACCTTTATTATACCCTATATGGGGTATAAAATCAAGCATTTTTTTGATTTTAATAAAAAAGAGCCTACTAATTTAGATATTATCTAAGTTAGTAGGCTCTTTTAATCTTTTGTCATTCTTTCGATAATCTTTTGAAATCAATCCATGTGTCCACCTTCACATGGTAAGGAGATGTACGGATCACCTCTCTATCAATGAATTACCACTCCAATGATTGCCCCCGCTCCTACCATCTGAGATAGGTTGCGTTGCATCTTGAGTCGCTTGATTGTTTGATTGTCTTTCTCGACTTTCTCTTTCAATATGTCTAAAGAGCTCTGCATTTCGCTCAAGGTAGCTTCTTGCTTCACTGAGGTTTCCTTGGCTTTGGCTAATTCGCCCTCCAATTTGTTGATTGTATTGTGCGCTTCGTTCAATTCTTGCCCCTGCTTCACGACTAAGGTCTGCGCTTCTGTCAATGGAATGCTGGATGCTTCGATTAAGCTCAACGCTTTCGCGTTGTTGTTCTTTAATTCGTTCCACTGTGTTAAGGGTACGCTGATAGTCGGCTCCGCTTGGTTGGTAGATGATATATCCTGCGCAAACACAGAGGAACACGATAAGAGCGCCGATAATATAATAGTGGCGAGGATACTTGGCCACCATAGTTTTAACTTTCATACATTATTGTCCTCCTGCATAATCAGTAATGCCTCGTGCAATCGCACGGACAATAGTATCTAAATCATTAGTCAGCATAGCATAGTCTTCTTCATTATCAATAAATGCCATTTCAACTAATACTGCAGTTGCATCCGTACCATTTAACACCCAAAGGTCATCACGTTTCTTAACACCACGGTCAACTGTATCAATGCTTCGGATAATTTGGCTTTGGATATCGTTCGCTAAGCGTTGCCCATTAAAAGACTTGTACAAAGTTTCTGTACCTCGTGCTTGCGTATTAAAAGCATTACAATGAAGAGACACAAAAATATCAGCTCCCCAAGAATCAGATTCGGAACATACAAGGCCTAAATCATCATCTTGAAGAGTACGAACTTCACAACCTGCTGTTTCAAGATAGCGTGCTAACATCTTGCCCGCATCACGAGCGACGTCGCATTCACGAGTACCATATACTGGATTGACTGCGCCACTATCTAAATTAATATCATGTCCTGGATTAATGAAAATTTTCATTCTCGATTACCCCCTCTTTCATTTGTAAATAATTGTTGCCTAGGCTGTTCTTCTAATTTATCTGGTATACCGTTTCCATCCTTATCAATCCATAACGCAAAGAACCCTACAAGAGCCGTCAACACGCTAGGAATAAATATATGGTCAATAATATTGATGCCGACATTAATCAGCTTGTTTGCATCGTCTGATACCTGCCCGCTAATAAACGACATAATATATTGTGCTATCACCAATAAAATAGGCACTAGCATAACGAGGACTAGCGCCCTCGTTGCTAATACACCTGTTGGCCGTATGCCAGCTATTCGAATAGACTGATAGGATTGCTTGATGCGGTTAATAATAGCTAGCTTATCCATTACTCCTCCATGCTTTTATAATTTCAATTGTATATTGAAATATCTTTCCAAGGTCGATTAGATCATCTTCAACCATTTCTCGTAAATTTTCGATGATAGACCAACATTCTGCGAAGAAGGGTATCAACATAAATACATAGGAGAAAAGATGGTCTAAAAATAAAGCTGTATTTGGAATTGGGATATCTGGTAACGAAATAAATACGATAGATAATATCATCCATGCAGGATATTGAACGCATAGTTTCTTTAACAAATCACTTCTAAGACGTTCACTCATTAAATATCTACGCCGTTCGCCTGTGGCTTCATCAACATACTGACCTTTTCCCCAGCCGTACCAGGTCAACGTTGTTAGTAGCGTAATAGGATTATTAGGTCTGTGATTATCCTTGTTATACCGCAACACTTCTGCAGCAATTCGTTGAATTGTGTCCACAAATAATAATGTAGTGGTTAAAATAATCACTACCCCCATACTGACGATATGCGCATGTGAGACACCGCTAATCAGCATTATTAAAATGTCATTTAGAATAGTCATTCACTCCCCCTAATGTGATAGTTAAGTAGGGAGAACATATACGAGCTTTAAGCACAAACGAATCCGTCAACGTTCGCCAAGCCTCGCTCATGAAGTGTGTTATCTCGTTCATTTATCCTCCCCCTATGAAATAAGATTATAATGGTTCACTACCGGTATTAATGTATTGATGGCTAGCACTATCCCACTCTAAAGTATCAAGTCGGAAATTAATCTGTCTAAGACCGTCACCCTTAGTGCCGATATTGATTAAGGTATTACCATAAGGATTTAATAGATGATAGAATGTAACAAGTTCTGGCTTGTTGACAAAGATAGGTATGCTAGGTAAGCCCGGTATTTCGGAACGTAAATAGAGACGTAATAGCTTCTTACCATTGGTTACAAGTTCAATAGAGTCAAAGTCACGTTCTGTCCACTTGCCAAGAATTTAAAGTTCTTACCGCTTACCCAGTTGTTATCTGTCTCTTGATTAGTAATATTAATCACTAGCTTACGGCCATATTTAGAATATTTAGGGCCTAAGGCTGTGTAGATCTCGTCGGGTTGTGCGGCAGTATCATCTGGAACACCAGCGATGATGAAGTCTCCTACCTTCTCACCTAAGAAATTGTGGTATGTAATTTTAACATCATCATCTCCAAGGCCATCTTCTAGGGTGATATTGCCCGTACCAGCGGGGCCTAGTTTGAACTCAGTCTCACCTACTTTTACTTTATAGTGTGGCTCACCTTCAACACCAATCACTCTTTGACCACGGAATGTATTTAATACCTTAAGCTCCTTGAAGCCAGTCCGTGGAAAAGGTTTACCGGTGTTACCTAGTATCGCCGTAAGAACGTGGTCCACTGATGCGGATTCACACCACACATTACCTTCTAGTAAGGTTCGGTAAGTATTATCAGCTGTAGCACTTGTGCCGTCTCGTCCGTCCTCGCCTTTATCACCTTTAGGACCTTTTAAGGCCTCTAGTTGTTCGGGTGTGAAATCCTCATATCGGAATGGTTCGCCTTTTGGACCAGGTTCACCTTGAGGACCTTGCAATCCTTTTAAACTGTCAAGCCATTCTTGTTCAGTACCTCTGAACCCATGCGCCACCGCAATAGCATAGGCGCTTTTACCTAAGCCTTCAATAAGTGGAAGTGTAGTTTCTTTGTCAAGTTTCAATACCAATTCGTTTGTTTCCATAGTCGTATGCCCCCTTATTTATGCATTGAAATATCTGGAACGATGGTAGCGGTTCCCTGTCCTAGTTTTATCCACTTAGTATCATTGTAGATAAACGCGTCATATAGGTAATCTCCACCCTTTAATTGGGCCTTAGCGGAATCCTTTCCGCTGATGAAGAACCCTACCTGGTTAGACTGTACCACAGGTGTTAACTCTAATTTCATATCATCATAAGGCCGTTTACGAATTTTGCAGACGGCCTCGTATTCGCTTAGGTCCATATCGGAGCCAGGCGGTACGACGTACGTCATGCCAAGTCCTGCCTGCGTATAATGTGATGTCTTGTTCGACCATATAGCCTCCTTAGATTTCCATTTCATCTGTTGAAGGAACGTTCTCGGTTCCATCAAGCTCACAGATAAGGACTTGCGTAACTTTGACAGATTGAGGATCTAATGGAGCCCCTACTTCTCCCTTATAATCGGTATCAATTGTCACACTATTGCCGTTCCAGTTGACATAATGCTTAACATACGCGCCTGCTGTGCTGTGGATATCTAAGATAGGATATACACAGCACAGCCCTGGCTTTTTTATACCCTGAAATTTAACGGTGCCCATTTCATAATCCGCCTTACTAAGGAGCGTATCGCCATTAAAGTTTTTACGGATAATTTGAGCAATTCGTAATGTTGGTAGGTTACTGTTGTATATAGGCGTGCCGTATTTATCGAATACCTCTAAGCCGGAAGTGCCTGTTTTAGGCATACGGCTAGAATATACATAGATTTCAATTGAGTCAGCAATCTTGCGAATGTCCTCGACTGTATCGCAAGCAAACGTAACTTGTACGTAATTTGTCCAGCGACCCATTCTATCCGGATGTCGTTGGTTACGAATTTCAGTAATTCGCACATATTTAAGCGGAGTATTACTGGATAGCGCATACGCATAATACTCATCTGGCTTTCTTAACCGAATCGGGATATATACGGCGGATGTATAACCACCGTTATAGGAATTAATATACCCAATGCCGTCACCTTTATATAAATACTCAGAACCCGATTCCGCCCTCCTATCGTGAATAGGTAAGTTCTTTAAATTAATCCGATACTTTAGATATAAGCATGATTCACTATCATTAATTGTCAAAATATCATCTGCATTTTTGATTTCAAAATAGTTCATATCACATCACCCCGTATATCAATGCAATTTTACATGGTCTTCCTTTATACTGCTCTGCGGAAGAGCGAAGCTTCCATGAGATGGTATCGTCAGTTACAATGAGGTCATATAAATGTGTAAAGTTCATAATATTGACATCATTCTCATCTGTGTATGCGTTAAAGAAATACCAAATATGTTGCCCGTTGGCTAGTTTTAACGTTGCACTACCGCTAGATTCAATAGTGTCAAATCGTTTCACCCCTACGATTCGTGTTAATCGGTCCGTGATTGAAATAATTTCCGTTCCCTTCTTATCAAATACTTGTATTCCAGCTGGCACAGTATCACCTTTCTTTCTAAATATCGAAGTCAGCTTTTCTTTTAACCATTTAATTAATCGTCCCATAGGCCTAACCTCACTCTTAGTACATTGTTATCATCGAACACTTGAATTAAGTTATCGGATATCTCAACCCGGGCGCCACTCGTTTTAGTTCGCAACGTGCCGATAGTAGCCGAGATAGCATCAAGGCTATTAACCTTTAACTTATCGGCGGTAACGCTATCCGCTTGTAGCTTATCACTACTAATGGATAACGCCTGTATCTTATCAGCGCTTACCGAGTTAGCTTGGAGCATACCCTCGGTAATGATGTTATTATCGAACAACGCTTGGCCAGTTACATGTAGTATCTTGCCGTCAATTCGGGTACCTTCCGGTGATAAGTTAATCCGGCTTACAATATCCTTACCACTCATACTTCCGATAGCCTGTGTTACCCGAAGGTCAATACCATTGGATAACGTAGTAATTTGTCCGGATAGGTTCTGATTAAGGTCAGTTACCTTTGGGTAATGCCTTTATCAAGTTGAACCAATTTAGATTCAAACCCATTAATGGAGGTTTTCATCGTTCCGACTTCGGAGCTCATAGCTTGGATGGCATCGTCCATAGCTTTTAGCCCCAATGCTTCCGCATCAAGTAGGCTCTTATCGACTCTATCCTTAATAGTGACTGACTTCTCAGCGACTAAGCTACTACCAAACACATCGACATATTCACACCGCGCACGATATACCCCGGCTTTATTGGAGTAAGTAAGCATGCTAGACGTTGTCTCTAAATCATCCGTACGATCATCACCGATAACGTGGCATCGGATTACATATGCCTGTGGTGGCTTCGCCCCAAAGTACAGGCTGAACCCTCCGAGTTGGTCCTTGACCTCGAACGCAGGCGCCTCTAACTGTGGCAAGTTATACGAATACGTTGCCGGCGTTGAGTACTTACCTAGCGTACTTCGTGCATACAAGTACACCGTACCACTTCGTTTCGTAAGCGGTAAGTTAGCCGAGGTACCTTTCACCTTCGCAAGCAGTGCGTTGGTATCCTTGCCTGGGTCATTATCCGTGCGTAGTTCGTAGTAGTCCACATCAGCGTTTAGAACATCGTTCCATGATGCGGTGGCGTGGTCCTTAAAGGCGATTGTAAAGTTCTTAGGCATGTCCGGTACTTCGTCCATCGCCTTGACTACGACATCTACAACTTGAGCAGTATCGGATCTATTACCGAACCTATCCACTGCCACGGCCTTAACCTCGTACTCTTCGCCAGGGCCTAATGCTTTGATGATGACCTGGCTGCTGCTACTGCCAGCGTACTGCCAATCTTGGCCGGTTACGGCTTGGCCATTCTTAGATTTAAGCTTGTACCACACCTCAGCACTGTCAAAGTTACCAGGACTCGCCGGTGGCTCGAACATCACTTGAAGATCATAGTACACGCTCTTATCAGCGGTTAGATTGTATCGACTAATGACGTGTAGGTTCTGTACATCGCCAGGTGCTTGCATTCGCGGAATGACGATTTCTTTAGTAACCCCAGTGGTGAGTTGTCCTAAATCGTTAATGGCTTGCACCTTAACCTCGTAGGTAGCCCCTAATAGTACATCAGATATTTCCGTGCTATTAGGCGATGCAGGGAAGTTCCCCACGTATTTCCAGGTATCGCTTTTAGCGTTCCGATAATTAACTACTACGTTAGTTATCTTGCCGTCACGTGGAAGTTGCCAACGGACAGCAATTCGTGAATACATAATACCGTTAGCGCCGTATACATCACTTACAAGGCCAATATCCTCGATATCGCTACCAACTTCCGACTTATAGTCGATAGTTGGAACAGCCCCATCATCGCTTGTATATACTTCCGGATAGTATTCCATACACTGTATCTTACGAGTAAGTTCGGTACCACCTTCCGTGATAGCTAGCACCCTAAATGGTTTAGCTGCTTTGGTTAGCTCACCAAATGCATACACGCTACCAGGTTCAACTGCAATTGATTCCTTAACCGTTACGTTACGGCCAATCACGCTGAGTACTGTGAACGTAGTCACCGCATCAGTAGCATTGTTACGAATCAGTAGTTGATACTGCTTGCCAGGTAATGCCGATACTTCCTTATCAAGGGTGATGGTATTACCTGTAACAGCTACTACTCGGCCACCTTCGCCCCATTCAGGAACGTCATGTTGGATAAGAATAATATCCCCTATCGTACACGCTATGGCGTCGGTGAACGCTTCAATAGATACAGTACGCACCTCGTACTTGTTGCATCGTAGGTAGTGCTTACCATGTTTGAACGCCTGGTCTAGGCTAGTACATCCCATGAGCTCAATTTGTGCAGGGTTGGTAAGTGTATCCGATTCATCGTAGGTATCACCATACACAGGGATAACATCACGCTCGTAGTCCTTATCCTTATTAAGGAAGGAGATTTCCACGGAGTTGGCACGGCTTTGGATTCCTTGGAACTCCTCGGAGAAGCTACCTTGCTTAATGTTGGCCACGGTAAATAGTTGTACCGGTGTCGACTTATAGTCGCTAACACAGGTGAATCTAGTTCCCTGTGGAATGACTTTCCCCCGCCCTACGTTCTCCGGATATTTGAGCGCATCCCATAAGCGACTAGCACTATCGTAGATATAGTTGAATGTGAATCCGTTCTTATCGCAGTTATTGGCCCAGGCTTTGAACGCGTCATAATCCATACGTCCATGAGGCTGGCCAAACACTACATACTCATCGCCAAACTTACGAGCCATGTGAAGTAGATCATACGCCGCCCATGCCGGGTTATCCGCACGTTGGACTTCGTACTTTGTTGATAAGGGTTGAACACATACACGGCGGAGCGCTCTTGTATCCAGGATACTTCAGGGTCAGAGCCGTTAAGTTGAGATGTGGCCAAAGCTTTAATGCCGATAAGTGCTTTACCTGGATGCACGAAGTCATCGTATATAATCTGTGTCAATTGGTTCCAGTACACCTTATTGTTGTATCGGATTGAGTTGCCATCCTTACTTGAGCAACGCACACGGACTTCATATTGTGCCTTATCGAGGTTATCGAATCGATATACACGATAGAAGGCGGTGTTAGTGGCCTCTGTAACTTTGCCCTTATAGTCGCCTTCTGCGATTTCCGCATCAGACTTTTGACGAGTAAATGACCATCCGCCACCGGATTTCTTAACAAAGGCTTGCATACCTTTTTGATTGGATAGCGGTAACTTATGCCACTCTTCGTTTTCCCCTACTTTGCGGATTTCCGCATCAAGGGTAACAGACGTAGCATCCATACCGCCTGTATCGTTGGAGTAATACAAGCCGTTAGGGAAACTGATAGTTAACTCAATAGCGTTGCACGCATCCCCTTGTACGCGTTGTGTACTCCATCCAGTTTTGAGTTCATAGTTGAGTACCTGGTCCGCGTAGTTATCATTGAAGTTAGGGATTACGGTTTGGTCATTAGTACCTAGGCGGATATCCACTTGTACATCCTGGTAGTTGCTGATAGGGTTGGCGTTGATGCGGATATCCTCTATTTTGGATAACTCCCCCTTCGCCAGCACAATATAAGAGGTTAAGGTACTGCTTTTCGCCGTCGCTGATAATGTGACGCGATAAGAGGAGCCCTGCGCTCTTCATACGGCCATACGTAACGGCCAATGGGTAGCCCTGGCCGGTTACAGTCTTAGCACCGCCCCAGCCATATGTATTAGCCTGGGCTGAGTCCGTATGGGACCGGTCAGCCTTTGGCTGAGTTAACTTATTGACGAGCATATTGCCAATCATACCAATGGCCATGGAGAGTACTGTACGCCATATTAGACTTTGGATACCAAAGATGGCGCCACTGGCGATACCACCGGTTGCAATACTAAGGCCTATGGTTAAGATAATGCCAAGAATTTGCCGTCAATTTGTGGCATGGCCACGATATAATCGCCATCGTTAACGATGGTATCAAGCGTAGCCTCTTGGCCATTAATGGAGTATACCCAGTCGCCATCTTGCTTAACATAAAAGCTTAATGGCTTATTCGCCTTATAGGGGCGGTATTGTGTTTCATGCTGATCCGGTTTAAACGGATTTCTTACAAGCACTACATTAATCATCGGCTACTCCTTTCTGTCATAAATATGTTTAAGCCTAGGAACGTATTTCGAGATGTGTTCGATGCATACACCGCTTGGCTTAGTAGCATGAATGAACCTTCCATCACCTAAATACACGCCTACGTGGTCCAGTTCCTTACCTTTAAGGGAGAACACCAGGACACTGCCCTCTGTAGGTTCCTTGACCTCTTGCCACTCGTCCATAGGAATATCTGTGTAGTTAGGAAGTGTAACACCATTACGGCGATACACCTCGGCCACTACGTCCCAACATTTAAGCTCCTCGAATGGAGTACCCAACATATCAGACATATCACTTGTTAGATGCATACAGACCTCCCTGTGGAATCGTTGGCTCGCCTCCGAATCGAACGCTATTCCCCAGTGCCCTACATCGTGACAAAGTCTTATTACACTCGGATTCATTGCCTTTGTATCCGCACTGAACACCTTTGAACTTAAATGGGCAAAAGTCTTTCATGATGCGGACCAATGGGAACCGACGTGTGAAACTAAAATCCGTACCGAGTGTGAACTCCATCCATTCAGCATTAGCAACGGAGCCGGTAATAACGAAGTGCTCTTCTACCTCGCACACATTCGGTACATTTGTATTTATTACACGAACAATGACATTCGCACCGGTGAACCCTTGATTATCCTCTGCCAGGCGTTGGATCGTCCGTGTCACGTTGGACACGGACAATTTCACATTTGGAAGGTCGGTAGAGTTATGGTTGACGTCCGCTAATTTGAATGGGAACGCGATATACTTGTTCCCTTGAAAGGTGATATCCTCTGTGTTATACACGAGCCGGACGATATCGCCTTTGTATTCAATATCAAGGAGCATGAGCCATACACCTGTGGCGTCTATTTTGTTTTTCTCCAAGATAGAAGCTGTTGATAGCGTTAACATGTTATGCCTCCTGTAATTTCACGGTACCAACCCATATTCCGTAGTCATTCGCCGCGAAATCTAACTGATCACTGAACCTTACCTTGATAGTTTCCTTCGTTTCAGGGTTCGTCCAGTCAAACACGGTCGAACAGTTGACCTCGTCGAAGAACGCCCTTAGCCGTAAATACTCGGAGGTAGGCACCTTATAATTCACGTTGTATGACCGTAGGGCCTTAGTAGTCTTACGACGACTAATAATCGTCATATTCTCTACCTGGCCTTTATAGGTCATATCCGGTGTAGTTTCTTGAATTGGATATATTGGATATCTAATGTTTGGAAATGTTGCCATGATTAACCTGCGGCTGCTTTAATAGCGTCGCGCGCACCCCCTTTGTTATTCGTTACGGCCTTAACCATTACATCGATGATGTAGTTTCGCCATCGAATCTCGAGCTTTGTTGCTCGGACTCAAGGGCTTGGCCAGATTGGTTGATGATATTAACAGTAACGTTATTCCCCTGATTACCACCTAGCATCTTACGAGTTTGACTTGCGTTATAAATACGATGTGAAGCGTTGAACTGAAGGAGCTCCGGACCGTTTTCACCGACCAATGTCATACCTGTAGGCGCTACCCCGCCGGATGCGAACTTAGAGAACCCTCGACTACTGAACGCTGAGCTAAAGGACCTACCTGTGGAGAAGGTACGACCGCCCCCACCAATATTCCCTATGCCTCCGACCACTCCACCGAATAAGCCTTGTAGTTTAGGTTGTAGGTATTGTTGGAATGATAGGTTCACCATCATCTTAATAATGCTGTTCGTCATATCCTTGAATATGCTAATAAGCCCTTTACTGAAGGACTTCGTACCCGTGGCCATAGCCTCGAGATTACTTGTCCAGGTGGAGTTGATATTACTCATCGTACTGTCAAAGGTCGACTTCGCAAGGTCAGCATAATTCACTGTTTCCTCTTGATATTGACGCGCTGCTTCCTTCAATCGAGATTTCAAGTTACGCCCTGCCATCTCCCATAGCTTTTGTTGGGCCTCAACTAGGTTCTTCTCAATCTGCAAGCGTTGCGTAGCCGTCATCTGAGCATTAGCTAGCTCGTCCTTCGAGTAGTCGATGTAGGCTTGCAGTTGTTCCGCCAAGATAGCATCGGACTGGTCCTGTGTAAGGTGACCAAGCTTTACCAGGTTGGACTGATGATCTAATGCTTCAGTCGTTTGTGTGTAGGCAAGTTCTCTGATTTTCTGCTCAGTATCGGCTACGAGTTTCAATCGTTCCGACTCTGCCTTCTTCTCAGCGAGTTTCTTGTCCCCTACGGCCTTGGTGTACTCACGAACGTTATCCTCAATCTGAGCCTTTTGTGCATCGGACTCAGTCTTGATAAGTTGGAGTCTATCCCCTGTACGTTCAAGGTCAAGTTTCGTAATATCCTCATTCATCTTGCGAACGCGAATAGTTTGATTCCGTTCCGCCTCAGCAAGTTTCTTTTGATATACTTCTTCGTTCTTGGCCCTTGCCTCGGCCACTAGGTTGGAGTTGGCCAACGCTTGCGCGTTAGCGTTCTTAAGGGCATCGTTAGAAGCCGATGCGCTTGCAGATGTGCCTACCAATTTAGCAGTATCTACATACCCAGTAACCGCCCCGAAATCACCTTCAACAGACTGTTTAGCGACTACCCCTGTACTAGAATTAGCACCAGTGTATCCGCCGTTACCGTCAGAGATTACGATGTGATTATCTCCAAGAACTACGACGCCATCGCCTGCTTGAGGTGTATATCCATCACCAGCCGGATGCCATGCGCCCGCAGCTGCTGCCGCGTCCATAATGGAAGGAACATAACGAGGTACGTCCTTTCCGAAAGTTTCCTTAACAGAATCCGCAAATAGCTTGCCACAGTCCGTAGCCCAAGTACCGTCGGCACCTAGTGAGTAGGCCTTGCCAAGTTGAGCATTAGCTGCAGCTAATACACCGGAAGCTTCACCGCTACCACCACCTACACTATTAAGCCCCGCTGCGGAGCGAATAATATCTCGAATGTTCTTATTGTTCGATTCATATTGATTCTTAGCGTTAAGCTTATCAATCTCGTACTGACTACCGTCAATCTCCAACGATTGGAGTGTTAGGCTTCGAATCATATCGTTAAGACGTTCCACGGAGCTAGCTAATTTTTCAGCCGCTTGTTCTGCTTTCTTAGCTGCAGCTTCTTGAGCCTTCGCCGCTTTACCGGCTTCCTCATTTGCCTTATTGATAGCTTCGGTATTCGATAAGCCGTTCTTAGCGTTCTCGATTTCCTGGTCTAACTTGGCCTGCTCCTCTTCAGCTTTCTTCTTCGCCGCATCAGCCTCTTCCTTAGCTTTCATAGCTGCGTCAATTTGAGCGCCTTCCTCCTTAGTGGCTAGGCGGTCATTTTTAAAAAGCCCGAAGAATGAACTATCTTCAACCCAGTACCGCCCGTCGTGGTTCGCCATGTAGGCTTCACTGGTGCCCTTATCGGAGTTCAGATTCCGATGGGCCTTCATACCATTGACTTCAACACCTAGGTCAGTACCTTTGGTGCGCTCCTTGTATCGGTAGTCTAGCAATGCTTTGCCGGCTAAGGCGATAGCACTGGCCAAGGCTACCCAAGGACCTGCAGCCGCTAATGTAGCAAGTCTCATGAATTTCAGTGCCGTCGTTACGGACTGAATTACAGCAACAGCGATGCCCGCTTCAAAACTAAATTTCACTACCCCCGAGATAGCTTCCTTCTGTTCGGTGGCCATACTACTATAGGACTTTGTTAAGTCGATAGCCCATTGTGTGTAGTCCATAATCACTGGCAACAACTCTTGGCCAATCATGATGGCCAAACGCTTACCGGTTTGTTCCATGTCCTTTAATTGGCGATTAAACTGCGCCGATTTCTTAGCCGCTTCATCGTCAATAATAAGGCCCATAGCACGTGCCCGGTCCTCAACTTGCTTCATCGCCTCTGCAGACATATTCAGCATGCCGTGGAGTTGGTACCCAGTCTTACCGAATAATTCCATTTCGACGCGAGTTTCTCCGCGCCGTCCTTCATACCTCTTAGGCGTTCTTGGATAATTTGGAATACTTCAAGAGTGTTCTTCCCTTGAATCTGATCAATACTAATCCCTAGCCGACTGAACATATCTGTCGCAAGCTTCCCCTCAGCCGAGGCTGTTTGCATTTTATCTTGTGCGTTTGATACCGCTTTCGCAAACTTAGCAAACGCCGTAGTGCTTACGTCGGTAGCTACGCCCATATAGTTGGCCACGGAGATAAAAGTACTAGCTTGCTCGGCTGTGGCACCTGTTAAGGACTGCATTTTCTTAACGGATAAATTCCAGTCGAGTGCCTCTTTGGCAAGCTTTGACCCCAAACCAGTGATACCTGCACCAGCTCCAATGGTCAACATTTCTGTTTTTAACTTTGCTAGCTCTGCAACTGTACCCTTAGAGGCGGCTGCGATTTTCTCTAAACCGGCTTGCGTATTCTTATCGGTCAGTTGCACTACGATATCTACTACATTATTCGACATCCTTATTCATCGCCTCCATTTCTAATCCCTCTAATATCCACATGAGATTGAATAACATCGGACCCAGGTTGATATTATTCATTTCCGCAACGGTGCGGATGGCCGGATAATCAAATCCTGCTAGCCCTCCTGTGTGATATATGCGTTGACTGCGTGATAGGGTATACAGTTTCATAGCCAATTTTGTTCCAAATAATAGGCGCGGAGGATTGTATTCACACTCCGAACAGTCGAAGGACTGCCGGGTGGCGGATTGTAACTCCCTACACCCTTGGCAATACTTCGGACGGTCAGAGGACATCCACCCCCACACCTCTTTTAGTTTTTTTCCGTTGCATCTTGTACCTGAAATGTAGCTGTAATAACTTTACCTGCAAAGTCCATAGCTTCCTTATCAGATACAGTATTAAGGTCCTCATCACTGAGGCCATATACATCCATCAAGATGAACCGCATAATGTCACGACTACGAATGATACCCGCTAGTTGATCATCTTCTTCGACTGGACAATATACGAAGTCCAATCCGGCTTTAATCAACATTTCACGTTCAGACCATGTGAGGGCTCTTGCTTTTATTTCCTTACCTTGAATCTTCATAGTTACCTCCTATTAATACGATGCTTGCGTATTAGTTAATTCGAATAGCACGGCAGACGCCTCAGCATCATCGCCGTAGTATGCCTTGAATGGCATTTCGATGTTAACGCCTTTAGGACCATCGATACCTGGGGAGTTACGTTCGTAAATCAATTCAGGTAATTTGATATCCAAGGAGTTAGCACCTTTGGTAAGTGTCAATTCAAGGCTAGATTCTGTACCATTTACGGCTTTGTTCAATAGGTCCATGTTTTGGAAGAACGCTTTCAATGTACCGGATACACCGACAATACCTGTATCGATATAGGTACGGAACCCTTTATTACCAATAGCGTAGGAATCACCATCCAAGCCGAAATCAATGTTAAGGCTTAGGGACAATACGTTAGCGACTGTCACGCCACCTTCTTTGATTGTGGCTTCTAGGTTTTCAAACGGAGTAAATGCAATTTGAGTAGGTGCTGTATCAAATGGCACTGCCGCCATTGTTTCCTTACATCCCATTACGTCGATAGTGGCTGTTAACTCGGAGTCACCACCAAAGTTAAGCGCCATTTTATTCATGCGAACACCGCTGAATTGTTGATATGTGCTGATATCCTTATAGCCTTGCTCGAATGTAGCGGACGGCATATCCGGACCAATTTTGAATACATGCTTATGCGCGGAGCCTGCGCCAGCTGTAGAAGTTGGAGCCCCGAAAGCGAGTTTCAACCAATAGCCGAAGCCGATTACATCGACCGGTGGTGTAATACTGCCGGATGCATCGATGTTACCACGGCTAGGCGCAGCTGGATTTCGCGTACCACGAATTACATTAGAATCATTTAGATTTTGACTTGCTTTTAAAGAGGAACTAATGATTGGCATAACCACGCCACCGGTGGACGGTGTAACGCCAAAGTCAGTCTCAAAAGCCATTGTTAATTTGGATTGTGCGCCTTGCGCACGTTTAGCTACTGCCATGTTATCCTCCTATTAATATTCAACGTGACCGCCGATTACGTGCGGTATTTCTATTGTGAATGTGGCCTTACCTGGATACACAGGGCGCCACGATACATTATCCGTTTCATAGTCAATGTTAATGACTGGATAATTAGGGTTGACGGCCATAATACATTCAATGAGTAGCTGGCCGAGTTCATCGGTTTCAAAGGCCCCTGTATAGGTAATGACACGGCCATTACGCTCCGCTTCCTTCCGATGTACACCCCATACGAGTTGGAGCGTATACGAATAGGAATCCGCAAGCCCTTCGGACTTACTATCCATAAGGACTATAACGCATGGACAATCCTCCTCGAGGGGAGCCCCTGCATCGTCATAACCTACAAATATGGATAGGTCTTTACCGTACTTTGCTTGACAAAACTCATTGATATGATCATTGTCCTTAATAGCCTCAACCCAACGATTCGCAATCACTGCGAGTGGAATTGTTTGCATAACTACCTCACCTTGTATACTCGATTACTTGTACCCCACGAGGTGTTACCGAGTGCGTACTCACCGATTTTCTTTTCAAGGAACGGTACGAGTTTAGGTTGAAGTGCGTTACGCATCGGACCGAAGGTTTCACGAGGTTTAATGGTGAAGGTCGTTTTCCCCTTGGCCAACTGGAACCCATGCGCAAATAATTTCTTACGCATGTTCTCTGTTATTTCCTTGGTGTAGCCCTTCTCTATCTGTTCCCCTAATTTCTTAGCTGAATTAGATAACCACCCAACTTTGACCGATTCAGACTTAGCGTCGTACTGGTACCCTACGGCTCGGTACATCTTACCAAGAGGCGTATAACCAACCGTGCCGGCTTTTACGCCACTAGCGATAAGTTCATCACGAGACTTATGCGTCCACCCCTCTCGGTCAGCTTTGCCACCTTTTCTGTAGGCTCTTCTAACTTTAGCGCCGAATGCTGCTTCGAGTTGTGCCCGCATAGCCGGTGGCATGAAGCTAGCATATTTCTTACCGCCTGGCGCTCCGGATTTAATTCCTTCCTTGATAGCCTTAGACATCATAAAGCCCATAGACTTCATCGCCTTACGCATCCAGTCTGGTTTCGTTTTGGCGATAAATTCAAGATACGGAGTAGCCCCATCGGTAATGGTAATAGGCTCATTACTCATGGTCTCACCGTCCTTACGTTGGCCACAATTTCCAGGCAATGCATCTTATCGTCACTATCAGAGATATGATCTACGTACCACTTCTTACCGTGGATGTAGATTTCATCCTTCGCCTTAGGTAGCGGTATGTCTTTGGTTCGTATCCATATCTTAGCCTTATCAGCTAATCCGGTTACGAATCCTGAGCCCTTGCCATCGTACTCACCGATTTCTACGCTCGCCTTGATGGTCTTACCTTCATATGTGATTTTCTCACCAAATGCCCCCAGGAGGACGTTTTCATCGTATGTATACATATTTGTACCTCATAGGTTTAACGGGGGCATGTGGGCCCCCGTTATCCTCATAATATAGCTATTGCCTATGCACCAACTTTGACAGCTTGCACTAGCATAACGGTAACAGTATCTTGTGTAGCAGTTTTAGGCGCTACTGCGATACCCAATGGTTTACCGCCTGTTTTAACAGCTTTGTCTGTCAAGAAGTTAACTACGTCACCGACTTCAAAAGTATCGGCCTTATTAGCATTTACTTTGAATACGCCAGATACTTTAATGGCGCCGACTTCACCGACTTTTAAATCTGTGATAGCCACACCGTGAAGTGCGCCTGCTTCTACGATATTACCGGCTTTGACTTCTGCAGTTGCAGTAATATCAATGCGGTCAGCTTCTTGTACGAATTGTGTCATCATATATCGTTACCCCCTAATTATTTACCAGCATTTTTGTAAAGGCCACGGAAATCAAGTGCACGTACACCTACGTCCAATGCAACCTTATATTCGATACCGTCTACATCGAAGCCTTGACGAGTTTCTAAGCGTGGAGCTTCTACGCCGTTCAAGAATGTAGTTTCAATAGTATCGTGTTGAGTTGCATCCGCTACTAAGTACCATGCATCTGGGTCAGTGATTTCTGCATCAGCGATAACAGTGAATCGACCTTTGTATGGGTTAAACACACCGGAGTTAATTCCTGCCACATCTGCGGTGGAGTTCATGAGTTGATATGCTACCATTTCAAGTTCAGGTGGAACAATTAAATATTTAGGTGTGATGTTAAGTGTCGCAGTGCCTTGGATGCCTTTTTGACGACGCATAGCAGTTACCGCTTTAGCAATAGCTTTAACGGATAATGCTTCGCCTGTGGATGCAACGTTACCGTGTTTGCTATTGAACAATGCAACGCCATCGTCCATCACTACGTCACCTGTCAATTGTGCGTATACCATTTGTTAACTAAGCGTTTAGCTGCGGAACCAAAACGAGTTGCGATAGCGGAGAACATACCAAGGTCATCGTTGATGATTGCTTGACGTGTTAAGCTGAATAATTTGCCGTAAGTAGCGACTTTAGTACGCGCGGAAGCTTCCTTGAATGTCATAGCTTTGAATTGGCTACCTTCTGGAACTAATTCCAAGTCGCCTGCTTCAGATAATGCTACGCGTGTAGCTTCCTTGAAGTCACGATTAGAGCCTTTACCTGCCCATAATTGGTAAGTAGTTTCTGCTTCGTTAAAACCGTTCATTACGGATTTATTCGCTAAGTTGGACATGATAGCAGGGAATGTGGATGTGGAGTTAATAGCTTCACGAGCCAATTCCAAATTATCGCCAAAGTTAGCACGAAGGCCTTCACGTTGTAATGCTTCACGTGCTAATTCAACTAAGGAATGTGCGCGTAATTCGTTAGCACCTGGTGCCGGTTCAGCTACTTGAATACCTGCCGCCATTAATACTGCATCTTGTGCAGCTGCGCGGAATTTATCGGATTCAGATTCGCCCATTTTAACGGACACGCCTGCGTTACGTGCACGCAATTGGTCCATAACCATTGCACGTGCTTCGTCAACGGATTTGCCCAATACGATTGCTTCGTCTGCGCCTTCAACACCGAAGTCGCGGAACATAGCAGTAATTTCAGAAGTACGTTTACGTTCTTCTTCCATGGCTTTCGCCAATTCATCTTTTGTGATACCGCCTTCAACTGGAGCGGATTTCACTTCTGGAGTTTCAGTCAATTTTTCTTTTTCATCCATACCTTTGTTTTCCTCCTGTGTGTCAATACTTGTATGAATTTGAATATCATCTGCACTGCGACCTACGCCGACCGTAGGGTCTGCAGGTACGGATACAATGCTGATTTCTAAAGGTTCCCAATCTGTGATGACGTATGCCGGGCCAGTGAAACGGCCATTCGTGGATGTAGTACTATCATCTTCTAACACTTCGTATCGGTTAATAGAGTATCCAACGCTAACACCTTGAAGCGTACCGGATTGGACTTTTTTAAATATGGCGTCGGATTGTTCATCTTCGTCAAAGCGTACTAACGCTTTACCGCGATTATCTTCAACCCACACCTTTTCGATGTGCCCCACGACCGCATCACGATCATGGTTAAATAACACGGTGCCTAAGCCATCGTTAAATCTATCGAGATTGATACATTCTTCATCATGGCAAAGGATTTCATCGCCGAACCAACGGCCATATGGCGTTTCGGAAGAGAAGGAAAGTTCTACCGTCCGATTGTCGGAGTCGACTTGGTCAATCGTAGATTCACGGCAATAGTTACCTTGAACGCTACGTTTTTCATTTTCGTCCATTGCTAGCCATCAGCTCCTTCCTGTGATTGTTGGACGCTAGCGTCACTATCTGGGTCCATCAATGGTTGCAACTCACTGGAATAATCTAGTAACACCCCGAGCTCCTTGGCTCTATCCTGTTCGAGTTTCCGTTGTTCAAGAACTTCTTCCCAATCACGCCCAGATGCTGCGCACACATCTTCTAAGGTTGTAAGGCCGGATTTGATAGCTTCCTTATTGGCGGACACTTCCTTAACTGGGTCTATCCACGACCAACCTGGGGCGAGCCAAGATACTTCTTGGTACTTGTCCTTATTCGCCAAGTAGTCAGATGGTAGTTCACCAGCTAGGTACAATGCGTCAATAAAGGCTTTCCAAATCGGCATGCAAAAGTGTGCGATAACAAATGTTTGCCATTGTCGGAAGGTCTTTTGGTCCTCTAACAGATTTTGCCTTGCTGCTGAGAAGTTACCTGATATATTACGAGCCACGATATCCGCGCTCATTCCTAGACCGGAGGAAATTCTCCGTGTCTGAGTTGCCGAGTATTCACTCGCAGTCCCTGCATTACGCTTAGGGTCTGCGAACTCAATGGATTCACCAGGGCTAAGGTGTCTAACCATACCTGGTGCTAATGTCATGTTAGGACGCCCCTTACTATCCCGTGGTAGCATCGCCGTTTGACGTGCTGAATTTGAGACGTGATGAACGCGCTATAACACGCTGATACACGGGCGGCGATTAAGTCCGCATCCATGTATTCGTCAATATCGTGGATGCGACGAAGGACTAATGCCAGGTGGCTCATCCCTCGAAGTTGCGAGGTACGAGTTGGCTTGAATAATAAGAACGCCTGGTTAGTAGTTAGCCGTAATGCGTCGAAACTGCGTAACCCCATTGGATCGCTTTGGTATACGTGATACGCAACTGGTCTCCCATATTCGTTAACCTCCACGCCGTTGATGATGTTATTCTTGCCATTTTGTAGGCTAACCGCGCCTATGTTCTCTGCCTCAATCAATTGAATTGATAACGGAAGGTACTCACCTTGCGCGGTTTTATTAACTAGAATTTCGCCATCGTAGAGCATCCGTCGTAGTGCGATAGCTTGCAATTCGTAAAAGTTAGTCATCCCTCGGACGTCCGCATTTTCTGCCTCAGTCCATTTTGCCCATGCTTTTTCGATTTTGTTGTTAAGGCTTGTATTTAACTTACCTTTACCACTTCTTACCTTTGCCTGTGGCTTAATCCCAACGCCAATAACGTTACGGATTAAGGCTGTTACTACAGACTCGGCTAAGTCGCTGTTCATTTCAGCTGCACGAGCTCGACCTCGAATAAGGTCACGCGCTCCAGTGGCCAACTGTTCGGCTGTACCATAAGCAGGTTGCCAGTCGCTACTCAATCGGTCCATTGACGCCGCATCAAATTGGCGAATTGCCTCTCGTGCTGCGATACGATTAAGCGCCCTCTCAGGGCTAACCCAACCGATTACCTTATCTAAGATATTCATCGTCCACCCCATGTCACGTATGCATCACTCTGGAAGCCGTTTGCTTCCTCATGAACACGTTGCATTAACGTTTGTTCTCGTGCGTATAACACAGGAAGGTCAATCGATTTGAACCGCTTACCGCCAATTTGTAACTCAGAATATCCTTTTGTTTCGATATCCTCGATGACTTCACGGATACGGTCCAATTGTTCGTTTACATCGCTCATGGTTCACCTCCTTATCTAAACCAATGGTTCGTATTACCCATTCCTACACCGTAGTCGATAACCTCGGTTACGGAATTAGATTCTTCATATTCTTCGGGTTCCGTTAAGTACTTCACCCCTGCAATGTCTGCGACTGCAGCATTGTATGTACATGTATCTAGCAAATGATTCGTAGGGTGCCCGGTAAGTGGTTTCCACTGTATCGTAACCTCACCCGTTTCACGTTGCGGATTTCTTGTTTTTCTTCCGACCGAAGATGGTCAGTATATTCTTGAGGACAATCCTTGAATAGATGGATTGTACCGACCTCATCAGTTGGCCGTACCATCCGTGCAAATATGAAGTCCTTCCAGTAGTCCGTATTAAGGACGTACAATTTAAGGCCTCCGATAACACCCTTTTCAACGCTTGACATTGAATAAGGCGCCGTTAAGGTCTTATGATTGGATGAACCTTTTAACGGAATACATATTTCCGGGAACCTTGCACAGAATTGGTACACCTCGTCCGTTCTGAAGCCTGAGTCAATGCCCGCCTTCATCACTTGTCTAGGTTCGCCGTATTCTGTCGGATATTCCCTGTTGACTATGATCTCCTCTAGGTCGTCCCATGTACTGGCTTGGCCATAGTCGATGAGATAGGACTTCACGCCTGGCGCATAGGCCCTAACCTCCCACCAGAAGTGGTCAAGCTGTACGTCAACACTAGCGATAAGTAGCGTTGCCTTATCCGGTACTACGCCACGCTCATAGGTTGATTCCGTGAAATGTAGCGTTTGTGTGCTTTTCGTCTTAGCACTTCGCCAAGGTTCTGCTAGCCATGAATTGATAAAGTTCATAAGCTGGTCCGGGAAGTCTTTTGAAGTAAAGAACTCATACGCAACTTTCCCAAAGGCTATCCATGGAGAGTATAAGGACGATAAGTGGTAGCCAACCGAACGCACTCGACAATCAGGTTCATTTTCGGTTCGCCATTCTCCGTTACGAAGCATATCCATTTTGTGCTTATCGTGTATCGCTTTCTTACAATGCGCGCATTCATAATAGGCGGTGTCCCTGATGCGGTCCTTATTGCCTTTAGCCTCATCGGGCCATTTAATTTGCTTGAACACGAGCTTTTGATACTCACCACAGTGTGGGCACGGTACGTAGTACTCTTTCTGCGCATGAGCTTGCTTGAAAGCGGTCCAGATATTGCCATTCTCGACTGTTGGAGTTGATACCATCACGTGTTTGGCATCAACGAACGTTTTAGTACGTTCCGTTGCCAGCTTAATTGGATTGGCTTCCTTGCCGGAGAATACCGGGTACTTATCGACTTCATCGAAGAACACATATTTGATAGCCCTTGATGCAAGGCTCGATGGAGAGTTAGCGCCGGACAATACCATGTAGTTCCCTGTGTTGAAGTTGAGTTCTAGCTTTGAACTTGCGTTTTCGTTGTACATGTTGGCCAGAGGTTCTGTGTTCGTGATCATTGGCTGAACACGTTTTTCACTGTTGAACTTTGCCAGCATATCTGTTGGATATACCATCATGACAGGCGCCTTAGATTGATGCAGTGCGAACCCTATCATGTTGAGTTCAGCTTCTGTCTTACCTATCTGTGCACCAAAGCACAGTACAATCGATTCGATTAAATCGTTGTTGAGCATATCCATAGGCTCTCTTAGGTATGGAGTGCGGTGCGTGTGCCAGGGTCCGGGTTCTGCACTAGTGCTTGGGAGTACTCTGAACTTATCGGCCCATGTGGAAACGGTGTACCGCTCCGGAGGCTTGAATGCTTCGAGTTCTTGCGCCGTCCACGTAAACGATGTACTAGAATTGTGCGATGAATTGTAATGACATTGTTTTTTCGGATTCCTGGAATTTTTGGAACTAACTTTTCTTCGTTTTCGTGTAGGCGCCGTCGCGCGCGTAGCTTTCGAGGTACTCGTTGACACACTCATTCACCGTCCTCTCTACAATCACCCTTGTTTCTGCATCCGGAAATTCTTTGCTAACCGCTTTAGGTAACAGCCCAAGGGATGATTTCAATTCGTTAACGCGTCCAGTCCATTCACGAGTTACATCCTCGACTGCAATATACTGGCCCTCGAGAACTTCGTTCATTCGCTTTTCGCGTTTCGCTTTGGCTTCTTTGTAGTCCGCCTCAGCTTCAAGTTTTCTTTGAGCTGCGGATTTCGTTCCGTCCTTATCCTTGGACATGCCAAGCCATACAAGAACTTCGCGAACATTCCACCACCCCGTTGCCACCTTCGGCATCCCTGCACGATTGTGGCGTGATATCATTTCCGGACCGAGGTCCAAGATTTGGCATAGCACTTTTGTGGTGACAATGATCTCGCCATTGTCATCGAACTTGACTTTGGGTCTTTCCGTGGCCATTTTGGACCTCCTTCCGTAAGTGTCTATTGGTATGGTACTTTCTACTTGAAAAAATTTTTCACATGTGGACAAACATCGCGCGGAGGCGACCAGCGGCCATTTTTCGCCCGCGGAGTACCTTTTCCAAATTCTTGTTTTCTCAATTAGTTATTATCATTGATACTCAATAAGAAAAAGGGTAGACCTCAACTAAGTAAGGTCTACCCCGGGGCAGTGCAGCAGGCAGACATATTGTGCGGGCCAGACACTGCCTGCTATCTACTACATTTACATTATATTAAATTAAGAGTGTGCCATTCTATGCCATCTTTTCAAATTCAGCTATTGCTTTCTTGTGAAGTCTGTGAACTTGTCGCCACGAATACCCTAGTTCAACAGCTATCTGCTCCCATGGCAATGCATTAATGTATCTGAGATTCAGTACATCCCTGTATTGTCCGTCAGTTATTTGGTTAATGACTTGCTTGACCTTGTTTCGAGAATCAATCAATTCATCCCATTCTCTGTTCAGCTCCTCCCTACATTCTTGTAAGTGCTTACTGATTCGTGGCATAGCATCTCCCGATTCACATATCTGTATAGCTTCTGAATGTAAATCTCGGTTAATCGCACTTAGCTGAATCTCTAACGCACGCATTCGCTGCTCAGTATGGCGGACAGCTTGTAGTTCTTCTTTATCCATCATATGCGATAGTCCCCATATTTACTGATAATCATCTGTGCTCGTAGTAATCCGTCAATGTATCCGCTTTCACGAATTCTATCATCTAGCATAGGTGATCTCAGTTGTCTATTACGGGCTCGTATGATGGCAAGACTTAAATCTGACTGTATGGCACCTACAATCACATCTGGCCTGCTTCTACGCTTTTGCATCCTTTACCTCCATACGTTCGACAATATCCTCGATGGCTTCTACCATATCTGCTTTGCATTGTTCGACAGCGGTAAACATCTCCTCACACATGGCGTACGCATCATCACTCAGGTCATCATCTAATCTCTCGGCAACATTATCCTTAAGATTATCTACAACCTTAACTATATCCATGACAAGATAATACGTGTCATCTAGATAGTGCCCTTTGTTAATTAGTAGTCGCTCGACTTTTGTCATGCTCTTCCCTCTTTGCGATTTCCCGATTTAGATACCAACGGGCTTTTTTCAAATCCTTAATAGCATCGTCCTTATGACCAGCTCGGGATACATACTTTACTACATTACCCAATCGATACCCTAGTTTCTTGTCTTCGATGTAATCGATAACCTCGATATTCCCTTGTGTATAATGGCTTGGGTGGTTTATATCATCGCATTGATTAATTATGCGATTAGGAGATCTATCTGCTATAACTTTCTCTATCGTTAATCCTGATTGATTCGATACATTCTGTAATCGTTTTAAATTTTCGTTAGCTGCCAAACGTTTTAAAGTTTCATTAGCTGATAACTTAATAGGTGGTGGCGGGGGTCTATTAGGTCTCTCATACAATCTACCTGGGGTTAGCTCATATACTGTCTTGTGTTTTCGATTATCAATGATATCTATAACTTGAATAGTCGTGTAACACACTATTACTACGATTAATCCTGCCGTTATAAATTGACCCATATTAATCATCCTTTCTGTATTTATCGATTCTTGCTTTTAGGCTTTGCAGCACATATTCCTGTGCTCGGTCTTTTTGGGCTAGTGCATCCATCATATCCTCATCACGAGTTCCCTCACATATTAGATGATGGATAATTACCTTCTCCATTTGACCTTGGCGATGTAACCGCTTATTAGCTTGTTGATATAATTCAAGACTCCAGTTTAACCCGAACCATATTACGTGGTTACCACCGTCCTGTAAGTTAAGCCCGTATGCCGTACTAGCCGGATGTGCTAATAGAATATCAATCTCTCCAGCATTCCACGCTATCTCATCATCGGCACCCTTTAACTCACAGACTCGTAATTTAGTCTTAGCTAATGCTGCTTTTAACCGTTCACAGTCATGTTTAAAGTTGTAAAACACTAATGCAGGCTTTCCGTTTAACTGTTCTACGAGTTCCATAAATGCCTCAATTTTACAGCCATGTATCTCGTGAACGTTTCTGTCGCCATCATATACAGCACCGTTCGCTAGCTGTTGTAGCTTTGTGGATAATGCTGCTGCACTCAAAGCTGTGATATCTTCGTCGGCTTCAATCAACTCTAATACAGATGTGCGCTCCATATCTTCGTAGGCTTTTTTGGCTTTCGCATCTAACTGCACATATTTAATATCGTTGATTACTGGAGGTAATTCCAAATAGTCATCAGCTTTCATGGATATGCATAACCCAGATATTGCCGTCATAATGCTGTCATTTGAATCGGATTTAGGTTTATAGGAGTACACCATTTCGCGTGACCTCTGATCGGGCTCGAAATAGTAATCTCTAAATCCCGTATACGTTTTCCCTAATGACTCGCCGCGGTCTAATAAATACACTTGCGCCCATAGGTCGATTAATCCGTTAGGGGCTGGCGTACCTGTTAACAACACCATGCGCTTGATATGGTTATGCATATAGGCTAATGATTTAAAACGCTTAGCTGTGTGATTTTTAAAGGAACTAGATTCATCCACAACTACCATGTCAAACGGCCATGCATTCTTGTAGTAATCAACTAACCACGTTACATTCTCTCGATTGATGATGTAGATGTCAGCAGGTGTGTTTAACGCCTTAATACGCTTTTTCAAGCTGCCTAATACAGTAGATATCCTTAATATACCTACACCGTCCCATTTTCGCGCTTCTCGTTGCCACGTAGCCTCCGCTACTTTCTTAGGCGCTATAATTAGCACTTTACGAATGGCGAATCGGGAGTACTTCAATTCGTATATGGCAGATAACGTGATAATCGTTTTCCCTAAACCCATATCCAGGAATAGCCCTATCTTATTTTGATTAACGGTCTTGTCGATACAATATCGTTGATACGCATGCGGATTAAACTGCATTACGCTTTCACCCCGAATTCTTCTGTGAATTGTTCCAGATAACCAGACACGGCATCATCACCTTTTAACACAAATACTTTTTGATTTAGCTTTTGAAGTTCACGGGCTTGGACACCCTGCAACCGCGAAAGTGCGCCTTTGGATGTCTTCAATTCTACGAAATGAATAACACCATTCGGCCATATGACGATACGATCAGGCACACCGACATTGCCAGGGGATACAAACTTATACGCTTTACCTCCCGAACGTTTGACGCCTGCAACTAATTTTCTCTCGATATCCTTTTCTAACATTTCTCACCTCTGGAATTTTTAAACGTTAACATGTTTACATACGCGTATATGAGGGTTCAAATTAAGGCTGTAAAGGACGTATTTTTTCTTAAAACTCTTTGTTTTGATATTTACCAGTATATAATGTTAACAATGTTAACCAACCTATATGAATATAGATAAATACTGACTTTATGCGTTAACATAGTACGTTAACATTCTCCGAATTCGTTAACATTCTAATGTTAACAAAAATACTGAGAATGTTAACGCTTAATTGAGAATGTTAACACTATAATTTCAGTTTTGACTCGTTGATTCTGAACCCTCTTTGATGCCCATATTCACCAAATCTCATCAACTGACTTCCACCCATTGTATATGGGGAGTCCGCCAGTATTTGATTAATTTCCCTGGTCTCGATTTCTTCATGCGACTTGGGTCGTTACCGAAACATTCCCACCATACCTCTGCCGCACAAATACGGTCACGATATACTAACTCTTGACCCTCGGCAGGTTTAGCATTCATGCTAAGATACGTCCTCCTGGCGCTCCGACTCATCACATTCCAATTTAAAGGCACTTTGATTAATAAAAACTCATTAATCAGTCCTGCTTTGGTATTTGATTCCATGTGCGCCTCTCTAGCCGAATTAGCCAGATTTAGTACGTTCGGGTCATCCTCGATAATGAGGCTCTCCCCGCTTTTATACCGATACAAAGCCTCCGCCCATAACTGGTCTACTTCCCCTGGAAGATTAACGAATATATTCTTTCGTGGAGTCGTCATTTCAAGATCAATAGGCCAAAATCGGCGATTGCCTGTGATATCTTTTAGGAATTCATATTGATTCGTGCTACCAAAGAACACACACTGCCGTGGATACTCTTGCGTACGTCGGCCATAGGCTTGACGAAATACATCTACTTGACGGCTTAGGAATTGCTTGGATGCATTTTCTTCAGCCCTCGAATACCCAGCCATTTCACCAGCTTCTATAATCCATTTACCTTGAATGCCTTCTGCAGCTTCCTTACCCTCAAAGGTATTTAATCCGTCAGCGTACCACTTCTTGCCCATTGTGCGGATAAGAGTACTTTTACCAATACCCTGACCGCCAATAAGAATTGGCATCGTATCATACTTGCATCCAGGCTCAAACGCTCGCGCTACTGCCGCCGTAAATGACTTTCTAGCGGCTGCACGGGTGTATACATTATCCTCAGCCCCTAAGTAGTCGATGAATATGGTATCTAATCGGGCGATGCCGTCCCAGGATAACCCGTTAAGGTAATCTAGTACTTCATTAAATCCATTTTGCTCAGCGCACATAATGAGGGCATCCATGATTTTATCTTTACCGGTGATATCATATTTATTTTCTAGGTACCACCGTAAGCCCGCATCATCTGCGTCTGTCCATATGCGAAGTCCTGGTGTTGGGTTCCATGGTAGGGCCCCTTTTGCCACGTATCTTGAACCAAATCTATCATAGGCAAGTCTACCGACAAGCGCCGGATCATGGTGCATGATTTAAGCATGTTATCTAGCGTGTTCTTAGGTCGACCATTCTCGTCGTACTTTAAAGTCGAACTTTTCATCCAGTCGACGTTCGTTAACGCATTAGGGTCGAGGTCGGATGTCTCAGCGTGAGCCGATACATCCGTGATAATATCAGCAAATACATTTGATGCCGATTCTCGGGCACGGGCCATGTTGAGTTCGTTAACGACTACCGTATCTTGCATAGCTAGTTTAGACATAGCCATGTAAGATGGCAGCTTATGCCCAGGTGTCCCATCCTTAGCAGTCTCGTCTAAGTTGTGGAACTTATGCAGCCGGATAAGGTCAAAGGCATTAACTAATTGACCACTACACGGGTCAGTATTGTGGTGACTGAACAGGAATGTATCGTCATCATAGATAACTGCCCCGGCTACCGTTGAGCCAGTAACGAACGTTAAGCGGTCCTCGCTGTCCTCAACATCAACATCAACATATGCATGAGGTATGAATTTATCAATCGCCTCACGGATGCCGTATATTCTACAAAAGGCACCTACAATACCGGGCTTTTCCTCTCGGGTCAGCTTGCTTTGCAAGTAGCTGCTTTTCATGCTGCGATGCTTCCTTACCTGGTACTTGTGGCCAAGAACGCACATCTCGCCAATCAGTATATTGGCCAAGCATACCGTCAGTAGATAAGAATGCCTTATCGCCTACGTAATATACATATTGCGCATCATTCGGGCATGACGGCCAATACATGAGCCGAGAAGCTTCGAACGTAGTTCCATCCATCATACCAATGCCGATGAGCTCTGCCAGCTTACGAGCAATAGGCTCATACTCATCAGGTGTCATCGTTCTATCAGTAGGGACGATAACACGTAACCGTGGACGATGCACCGTATGAGAACGGGTTGAGTAGATGACATAAGCCATGCCTAGGCTGTCAATCGTGCGAGCGACGTTCTCAGTTTCCCCAGGCGATATGGCATCCATATCAAGAGTAATCAAATCACGCCCAGACACGTTAATAGCTTTACGCTGTAGACCGTTTAACGTACCACCAACAAAGCCGCCTATGTCCTTTAGCTTGCTTTTCTCAGATTTTGGCAGTCTGTGGTATTCGTCCACGGTTTCTGTTGTACGAACGGGGATTTTGAGGCGTTCACAAAACTCGGACCACAACATCTCCGTGCGGGTCCATTGCTTTGATGTGCGACTCGCACCGATACTGATAGTAATCAGTTTATCGTTTTGCAAGTGTATCCCCTCCTAATCTTTCATATAATAGTCGTTAGTAAATCCTGCGGATGATAATAGCAGCCCGTCTGCCCAAGGTATGGCGATTGAGAATATAGCATTAACATCATCCAATGTTGATTCTGCGTTATGCTTGTTGATTTCAAGTACAGCTTCATCATGGATGTGCATGATAATTTGATATCCAGCATCCTCCAAACGGCGTAACGTTAACGCTAAGCAATCTCGGGCGACTGCTTGTGTGATGTTTTCGACTAATTTGCCTCCATAGGTGCTTTCAGTAACCCATGCAGCGTTTACTTTAGTCTTAAAATGTACAGCATCCTTACCGAACGCATTCTGCTTAATGCTTGGGCTAGGATAAAATAGTTTACGTCCAATCGGTAACTCAATCGTCATATAACGATAACCGTATATTGGATCAATTTCCAAACGGAACATAATGCCGTGGTCAAGGCCTATAGGATTCCCGGTAGTAACGGTGTACACGGCTGCATTCTCAACGGCATACCATAAATCTCTTATTCTAGGTGATGCGTTGCGCCATAAATTTACGATTTCAGGTAATTCCTCCTCATGGAGTCCCATATCAAGAGCTCCCATGGCTTTAATGCATTCACTCCGCCTTGATAGCCGAGTGCCAATTCAGCGACTTTGCCCTTTTGTCTAAGATGCCCATTCTCGCCATGTTTAACAACAGGAACGCCAAACATAGATGATGCGGAAGCACAGTATATGTCTCCGCCCTCAGCGAATACACGTTGCCGCCAATGTTCTCCCGATAACCAAGCAATAACACGAGCCTCAATGGCTGAGAAGTCTGCCACACATAATGTATTACCTTCTTCAGCAATAATTGAGGTACGAATTAATTGAGATAGCGTATCCGATACGTCGCCATATAGAAGTTCTAACCCTTGACGGTTTTTGGTTTTAACGAGATGCCGAGCCGTGTCGAGGTTCTCGATGTAATTTCTTGGCAGGTTCTGCACCTGGATAAGACGCCCCGCCCAGCGTCCGGTACGGTTGGCACCATAGAATTGTAACGTTCCTCTGAGACGAAGATCTGATCCCATGGCGCTATCGGTCATGGTGTATTTAGATACCGATGACTTTGCAAGTTTCTTTCGAATCATAAGCACTTTTGCGGCAACGTCATCAGCATCCATCAGAGCATCGGCCACAGTGTCCTTAGTTAATTTATCAAGACTGACATTAGTATTATTGTTTAGCCAATCAAGCAATTGGTTTCGGCTATTAGGGTTGCTAAGCCCCGTGATTTGGTAAGCCTCATTCATCAACATTTCTCGATTTTCCTCATCAATGTATAGTGCACCCTCAACCAATTCATGGTCGATGCGCACCCCCTCTACTATTGATTTGGATATCAAGATACCAATCTTTCCACGTATCATCAGGTACAGGGAAAGAAGCTAATCTGTGATAACATTCCATCTCAGTCACAACGTCCTGGCGGTTGTACTCGATAAAAGCATTCCATTTATCCATATCGTGTCTAGGTAGATTACGTGCACGGCCCCCATTTCGTTTGGTAGGTTTACATGGCGTACAGAAGTACTTGATAAGTGCTTTCCCCGATGTGTCCTTTTTCTTATCCTGAGGTAACCCCAGGGCCTTGCCGAGTAAGGCTAGGCCCATAGGATATCCTAAGTAGGCACCGTGAATCATCGTACACTGCCACTGATCAACAGATGTGAGTAACCCTGCACGATTTAGACACGTAATTTCAAATTGTGCATTGTAAGCGTGCTTGATTACATCTGGGTTTAATAAATCACGAATTACACTGTCAGGAATTACTCCTCCCTGCGCTAAATCTACAACTTCAACAGGACCAAAGTCGTAGGAATACGCAAATAGTAATATGGCGAAATCAGGTGATTCAGTGTATTTGTACACGCCGAATGAGATATCAGTCGATGAATATGTTTCTATATCAATACTTAGATGCCTCATATCAGGCACCTATTAGTAAGGTTGACCAGTTACAGGGTTAATCCCTACAGGAGCTTGTTGTACAGATTGCTGAGGTGTCGTAGCATATGCCGGTTGTACATAACCCTGTTGAGCTGATTGTTGTTGCACAGGTTGACCTGCTGCTACTGGAGCACCGGTATAAACATTAGCCGCACTACCTTGAGGTGCACCAAATACAGAGGATGCTGCAACAGGCATGCTGCCCAATGCTTCACCATCGCGTACTTGAACCGGGCCCAAACCACATCCGATACCAGTGGATTGATTGGAGTAGAAGAAGAATCGAACGAGTACATTGACATACATGCCGGAGTATACTTGCGTAGGATTTGTAAGAGGGTTACCTTGAAGATCTACTACTTCAACTTTATAGCTAGCATCTTGCGCTGCTGTAAATACCCAATGACCTTTACATTCAGGACCAAACTCCTTCCCGGATTGTGCATAACCATCACCGTCATGAATTGGTACTTTTGGCTGTGCCGGAACACGTGCGCCGAATTTAGTACGAGCTGATTGGATAGCAGCTTCGATAGCATTCATGAGAGCTTGGTGTTGAGCTACATCAGTTTTAGGTAATAGAATAGTAGCTGAATATCTAGGTTTAGCAGCAGGCTGTGTGGAATTAGCCCAAGGTTCTAATAGATGGCAGTAGGATACGCGAACATTTTGCAATAATACTTCAGTTGGTTGTGGAACGAATGACATAATTAATTACCTCCATTATTATCATTAGATACATTAAATATTTGCGCCGCAGTAGGTTGATTGGTAATCCGAGGGCGCTTATCGGATTCCTCAACTAAGGTAGGCTTACCTGCTTTCTTAACTATCATGTCGCCTACCATATCATTAAATTGGGTTTTACCGATGGTCTTTTCCATCTGTGCCAATGTTAATGTCTTACGTTCATACAGAATGCTTTCATCGATGCCAGCTTTAATTAAAGTATCAATAGCAGCATCAGTGTCTTGGAAAGCTCGACTACCACGACCCTCTACGGCTTTCCAGCCTGGGACTGTCACCCCATTAAGAGATTCGGTGAGTGCGTAGTCTTTCATATCTTCGAGCCAAGCAGCGACGTCTTTCCCCCGACGAAGGTATTCACCGAGTTCTGTCATCGAGATAAGCCGAGGATCATGATTAGCAACTAGCGCACTGTGCAATGAGTCGTTTGCATCATATCGGGCTTTGCACTGTTGTTTTGCCCTACAGAATCTGCACCAGTCACCGGGTTCAAATTTACCGTTACCAGACATAGCCTCATCTGCGCGCGGTTTGACAAATGCATTACCCCAATCCAGTAATTCTGCTATAGGGATTTCCCATTCGCTGATATTATTAACACGGGGCTGCACGATAGTCATTTTGACCGTATTGAACATATAGAGTAATCTATATGCGTCAATCGCACCAAGAGCATATAACATCATTTGCGGATTGTGTTCCGCATCAACAACTACCCCTTTTCCGTGCTTATAATCAACGATGTGCAAGGTGTCGCCGGATAGAATAATACAGTCAGCCGTGCCGAATCCATCGGGTACATAACGGCTAAAGTCAACGCGTTTTTCAATAGCTACTACTGGAGTTGCCGTGCAACCTAACATAACACCCTTGACATATTCAAGGTATGCTTCCGAGGTATCGTCCATTTCTGGTTGCCACAATTCATCTTTTTTGATTTTGTTGAACTTGCGAGTGTATGTGGATTTCGCCATGGCCGTGGTATACTTCTGTAGTTTTAATTCACACAGTTCATGCGCCAGGGTTCCTTCCTTTGCATACATAGATGTGCTATCGGGAAAGTTCTCCTCTAGGAGAGGGGCGGCTGTACAATGCAGCCACCGGTGCGACCCCGATGCGTTTAATAATGCATGTGATCGAGGTGCCATTAGATTCTTGCCCCCAATCCTCTAATTGCATTTACTAATTCAGGGTATCTCTCCTCAGGTACTTGACCCAAGTATTGAACACCGAATTGTGTCATTAATTGTTGCAATTCTACAGCTTTCCCTGCGTCAAGTAATGGTGCAAGCGCCGCTTGAATTTCAGGCAATGTATACTTCTTAACTTCTTGAGATACCGGAGCAGTAACAGGTGTTTGCACAGGTGCGGTAACTGTTTGTACCGAGGCATCAGTTGCCACGTTGACAGTTGGTGCTGTAACAGCTACTTGAGTAGGAGTAACTTGTACAGCTGCATTAGGTGCCGTCATGGATATGGAGTTTGGTTGCACAGCTACTGTTGTAGTAGGCACACCTTGATTTGTATCTTGCGGTGTAAGATTAGATACGCACACGGACGGTGCTGCTACTGTAGATACCACTGTGTCCACTATGCCAGGGGCTTTATCATCCATTGCTCTATCGCTATCTACAAAACTTTTGAATTGATTTAACACAGCTTTTAACTGATTATATACATCTAGTACATTAACTCCTTGAACTTCAACTTTAATCATTGTTTAACTCCTCCTGAATATTAATAATTGATTGGTTGTAATACGATTCTTTTAACTCAAAACCTAAAGCCCTACGGCCCATACGAAGTGCCATAACTGGAACAGTACCGATACCGGCAAACGGATCAAGTACGATATCATTTGGATTACTCCACAATTCAATGCATCGAGCCACAGTATCTAGTTGTAGCGGGCATATGTGGCGTTCATCCTTATTATCTCGAGCTGCTTTATAATTCAGCGTATGTGTTTGGCGGATGTCGGCCCATACAGGATTAGCGTATCGTCGCCATACCTGGTGGCTATACATAGGCTCCGTATTGTATTTCTGCTTTTTATCAAACAACTCAGGATCGGGCGCAGGTCGTTCAACTCCTTTGATTCCCTCAGGTTCCTCTTGACCGAAAAACTGGGTAAACCCTTCTGGATGCGCGATGGGCTCCGGATTGTCACCAGGTTTACGCAATGTAACGATGTAATCAGGCGCCCCCATACGGCACATGGCAGAATCTTTTACAATTTGCTTATGTAAAAGCCCTAGAGCCTTTGTCCGAGTAGCCTCAATGAGAGGGTCTTTCCAAATCGTGACTCGGGAATGCATCACGAATCCAGCATCCTGAAAGGCTCGAATAATGTCACCAGGAAAGTCTTTCATTCCGATAATACCGTCCCTGGATTTCGTGAGTGGTAAATCCATACAATGAACTGATACTAATCGCCCAGGCATTATTACACGATGTAATTCAGTAATTAAATACTTGAAATGTTGCCAAAACTCGATATCAGTAGATGAGTTGCCCATATCCCTATCAGAATTAGAGTAGACATACAAGCTACTAAATGGAGGGCTAAATATAGAGTAATGAACGCTATCATCAGGTAGCCCTTTTAGCACTTCTACTGAGTCGCCGTTATAAATTGCAAATCGGGACTCAATTAACTGATTTAGCACGTTCACGTTGTAGGTCCTCCTTTGCTTTCTTATTTAGCGCTTGCAGCATTGCGACTCCAGCAAGGGAGGCTATAGCTTTATTCATGCCTGCGTCAACAGCTAATTTAGTTAATTTGGCTGCTTTTAACTCATTGATGTGGATGACTCTTATGTTATGTCCCTTAGCATAAGCTAATTCCAAGTTGCACCCGGTTGAGTTCTCCCAGCCGTTGCACATTACGATTGCATCGCAGCCACTTAGAAGGTCAATGCACCAGTCTATGCCGGTATCATAATCGACCTTATTGTACAAATGCCCCAATATATGTATGGGTGATAGGAATATGTTATGCGTATCACTACCAAAAGGTTCTTTTATCGGAAATACGCCCATATCGTCCTGCAGCCACTTTAATACAGAGTCAGCATTCTTTTTATTTTTAGCCAATCCCCCGAATGGATGGCTAACGTAAATTTTAGTCATATAACAGCCCTCATTTCTGCCCAGTTAGGTAACACCATCGGTACACACGGATTATATTCCGTTGATTCCCGTCTAGTTTTAGATAATTCAGTACGAACAGCATCACGAGTAAGCGCAATCATAGCGTCCCTCATTTTTATAGCATCCGCTTCCTTACGTTCGATGTTAGCCTTAACCGCACCTTCTTTTTCGGAAATTACGATATATGCGTTCACCTCATGCTTCTGGCCAAATCGCCAGCATCGACGAAGCGCTTGATAATATTGCTCATAACTATCGGATAGCCCTACAAATATCATATTGTGGCAGTTTTGCCAGTTCATTCCGAATCCGGCGATACTTGGTTTTGTCACCAAGCATTTTAGGAATCCAGAACCAAAACCTAACATCATGCCTTGCTTTCGAGTTGCCTTATCACTACCTTTAACATCCTCTGCTAGATCAATCATTTCTTTCAGAGTAGTCGATTCATCATTAAGGTCGCACCACACTAGCCATTGCTCATTAGATGCATTGACTAAATCAGCTGCTGCTCTACATCTTGATTCAAGAGATGATTTGCGGGCTCTACGGCGTTCCAGTAATGATAAAGTAGGGACATCTTCACCTGTTTTATCAACGACAATTTCATGCACATGTAACTCAGGTAACTCATATCCATCATCGTCGTATCCCAGAGATGCTGGGTTATCTAGCACAACCGCCCATGATGCCATCCACTCCCAAAAGGTATTTTCTGCATGACCTTTCAATCGCCATTTAGCGGTATCACTACCATCATGCGTGAAATACATAGATAACATCTCATTACGGCTCATGATGCCTAGGAACTCCGCATGATTGCCAAGTTCCATATAGTCATTCGGTGCAGGTGTTGCTGTACACGCTAGTCGATATGGCGTATTACTGAATCGATTAATCAAATCCGTACGCACTTTACCAGTGAATGATTTTAGGATACTCGATTCATCCAACACGACACCTATTAAATTGTCGGTGTTGAAACGTCCTAATTTCTCGTAATTTGTAATATTAACGCCTGGCACAATGTCATCATCGGATTCGCATATAGTCACGGGAATATCGAAACGTTCACCCTCGGACTGTGTTTGAGCGGCCACAGCTAGCGGTGCTAATATGAGTACTGATCCACCCGTGTGTAGATAAATCTCATGCGCCCAGGACAGCTGCATTAAAGTTTTACCTAATCCACAATCTGCAAATATGGCAGCTTTACCTTTTGCCAAGGCCCATTTAACAATATCTCGTTGAAAGTCAAATAGGTGTTTGTTTAGCATACCTGTATCAATATCAAATCCGTGAGATTCTGACATTTTAGACTTAGAGTTAATGAAAGCGTTATAATTCATCGACAGACGCCTTTACAGATTCATACTCAGCAAGTAAAGTCGAAAATTCTGGGTTATCTTTTGCAAGTAACCGATACATGGTCATACGTTCGGCGTTCTTAGCGTTTTGTTCAAGTTTCTTTTCGATGTCTTCCAGCTTAGCCCGATCACTTTCACGCTTATCACATTTAGAAGTATCGATAACTGCAATAACCTGTTTGACTACATTCCCTTTGAAACCTTGCATCCGAACAGTATCAAGGTTCTTTGCTTTTTTCAAAACACGAGCAACGCCTAGTCCATTTCTTGATTTAACAACAACCCAATCACCAACACCAATGCTATCGATTGGAACATTTGTATCGGATTCGTAATATCTAAACCAAAATTCATCTGGGCTATGCATCGGTGTGTTATTTTGCCAGTAATAATCACTGGTATCGTAAGTAACTAATAGGAATTCCATAATATGTCCTTTCTGTGGTATACTTTAAATGGATATTTTTCTAATTGGAGCTTGTTGATGTTGCCGCATCATCAGGCTCATTTTTTATGCCCAAATCCTCACATTCATCAGGAATGCAATACTCTCGTTTTGGACAGGTACTACAATTTCGCAATTTAATCACCACCTTTCAAAGCGCTTAAATCAAGCACCATCTCCGGCTTCCTATTTTCCCATGTGTAATAATCTAAGCCTGCTTCTTTTAACGCATCCGCAGCAGCTCTACCTGTTTGTGCTTCATCAATAATTCTGTAAGCACTTTGTCTAGCATTACGTACTTTTGCTAGTCGTTCCACGAATGGATTTAATAGTTCACAAATTGAAGCCCATGCTTTTGGTGGTTCATTATAGAAGCTCTTACCTCGACTAATCATGCGATCGATTAAAAAGTCCGAAGTCGGAATACTAGCCAAAACGCTATCACCAAACCCCGCTTGTTTAATTTCTCTAGCAGCTTTCCGTGCTTCGGATAGAGCCTCTTCTAAACGCTTAAAGGCATCTAGCGATTTAATTTCTTGAGTCAATAGAGCTTCGTATTCATTTTCAATCGCATCGGTTTTGTCACAACTGACACGAGATACGAAGTCCCTTACTTTTTGTTTACTGATATAAGGTTTTGTCATTTTCTGTCTCCTTTTAGTTGTAATAAGGGTTTTTACAATAATCACCGTGAGTTCTCACTCTTGGGATGTATGTGACATCTTCCTGCTCTTCTGCGTCAACTTCTGCCATATCTTTTTTAAATCCGTATAGGGATATAACCAGTCCGATTAACGATTGCAATATGAACTGTTCCCATCCAATTTGGTCGAGTTCTAAGGCTCCCATAGAACCTGCGACCAAAAACGTGCCAATTAACATATAACCCATAAATTGATCTCCTTTATATCGTCACCATTGATAAAATAGATGCTACTGCTGCTGCAGCTAAGCTCAAATGCATTCCTGCGTCAATCCATGTCATGATTAATTCCTCCTAATGAATTCCAGCGGATTTAAACTCCGCATCAACTACTTTCACATCCCAGCCTAGCGAATGGACAAGGAATGTTCTAAACCCCTCTTTATCGATGACAAAGCTACGGGATTTCTTACCTGGCGACTGCCAGGCGTAGGCAAATGGAAATCTATCTCTTGCGATGCCCTCCCGGATAGCTGTTAGGCTAACACCGAGCACAGTCGACATTTGAGCGACCGAAATCACTTTTCTAATCATGTGCACTGCCCCTCCTTTTCATATAGCCTTCAAAATCATTCTTATTTCTTGGCCTACTTGTAAACGATCTTTAAAAGTATCTTGATTACGGAAATCATCCATGTAAACTTCTAGCATCTCTCGGTATATAGCTGCTTTGAAGCTTTCTGGTTTTTCCACATCTTCTCGATACGGCTTTAAAATCGTAACAGGCTTACCGAATTCATAGTCGATAAGGCCTCTAGCCTTTAGCCGGGCTTTCATAGTTCTAATCTTACCGTTCGGCCATCCGAGTAAATTTTCCATTTCCTCGTTGGTCTGTAACCCGCTATCACGATAGGCGTTATACAGAATTTCCATATCTGTCATTTGCTGCCCCTCCTATTTTTTACATCAATACTAAATTTCGAATTCAAGAGGTAAAAAAAAGTTCATCAATCGGCATATCTGTTTGTAAAGCGTCCTGTACATCTTTACATTCGTTTAATGTCAACGGGTACTTCCCATTTAACTTATCTAAAATTGTTGCGTATCTCACTCCTAATTTTTCAGCGAGCATCTTTTTAGACCAGCCTTTTCTTGCCAACTCTGCATTTAGGTTAGGGTACATATTATCACCTCTTTTCTTATGTAATATTAAATTTTATATCGGTAATTCGATATTTCGTATCACCCTCATGTCTGTAGTATAATACGAGATTTCGTATCTGTCTAATAAATTTTCGTTTAAAATACGTTTAACGGCAATTTAAATATGTTATTTTCGTATTTATATATTGAAATTTCGTATTTTTGTATGATATTATATATGTAAGTTATAAATAGGAGTAATACACTATGACTAGAGAAGAATATCTAAAGCAACTTATACTTGAAGATTCAGGTACAGTAAAGGACTTTGCTCAAAAAATTGACATGCCTTACACCACATTACACTCCATATTGAAAAACGTAGGTGGTGCTGCAATCGATAAAATTATTAAAATTTGTAACGGGCTTGGTATTACGGCAGATGATTTGGCTAATATAGGGGAGCCATACACCGAAGGCTATTACACCGACCGTGAAGCAGCCGAATTCGCGGAATACTTACGCACTAGACCAGGTGCGCGCATGCTTTTTTCTGCTGCAAAAGATATGTCTAAAGAGGAGATGGAAGAAACAGTCAAATACATAGAGTTCTTAAAATCTAAACACAAGTAATACACAAGGGAGAGTGTTATATTGGTTGTAAATTTAATTTATTGCGACTTACCACATGCGGGTGCCGTGTCAGAGGAATGCGAAGATATAGATACCCATAATATCTATATAAATAAAAACCTCCCTCACGATCGTATGAGGGAGGAAATTAAACATGAATTAATTCATATTGTGAATGATGATTTTTATTTAGAGCATCATGTTAATTTAGTTGAGGAGATGGTGCGGAGGTCAGCTTTAAACGAGGAAGAATTAGAACACATAGAATTTTATCATCATTTTATTGATAACTAGGGAGATATAAAAATGAAATTGCGTAAATTATTGCCTTTAATGGTTATGTTCAGCCTATCTGTAAGTACTTCTTTTGCCTCACAGTTTATCGATGTAACTTCGGATACGTACAACAAAATATGGAGTGTTGGCCAATCATATAAGACGGACCGCAAATTAGAAAATCCTGTCAATTACGGTGTTGAACTTCGGAGTGGCGCAGGCGGTGCGGCCGTATTAGTTACACCTGGCACAATCGCAAAGTACATTGCTTACTCTAAAGACGAGCGTCTAATATTTCCTGGAGAAGCATTTAAAAGTGCAGTAGTAAATAGCAGTAACTATGTATATATCGCTACTTATGCGATGCACATCAAGAACCCATTAGCAGGCACTGTAGCTCAACAATTACCATCGCAACGATTACTTATTGAAAAAGACGGTAAGCATATTATGCCTGAACAGATGAACTCAGTTATTTATGACGCAATGCCACATAGCTATGCTATCGAGTATTACGCTTTTCCTAAAAATGTAGTGCTTAATGCACCGTATACAATTAAGTTTATCAATGGTAATGGTGATAAAATAGAAATTCCTATTACTGCAGAAAAAATAGAGGATATCATCGATAAAGAAAATAACTTAGTATATAAGACTAATTAACTAAAAAAAAAATAAGCCCTCACCGCAGTGAGGGCTTTAAAAATATCATACCTTAGAGGCACTCTATTTTTACTCCACAATTATTATAGCATACCTCTAAGGCTATTCACTATACCAAGGAGGATATCTATGGCGATGAAACGAGCCAATGGTACTGGAACCGTATATAAGATGAAACACAAGCCTCTACGACGCCCATATCGAGCCGTGGTGACCCTTGGGTATAACTCTGAGGGTAAACCCTTACGTAAATCAATAGGCACCTTTGCGACGCAAAAGGAAGCATATAATGCACTATCTGCTTATGACGCTAACGCCCCGCAATACGAGACCAAGGATACGACCTTTGGCCAATGTTGGGAATGGATGATCGAAGATAAGATGCGCAAAGGGGTACAACTAGACAAAGGCGGTTACCCTCACAATAAAAAGAAAATGCTACATCTTATGAATATCCCCATTAAAAATATTAGATTAGCCCATCTACAAGCAATTATTGATGATCATAGCCACATGAGCGGGCCTGCGTTAGCACAGATTAAAACAGCCATGAACGGATGTTTTCTGGCAGCCATACGAAATGACATTGTTGACAAAAACTACGCTAGCCTAGTCACGTTGCCCGCAAAAGAAAAGTCAACTTTACATAAGCCATTTTTACCGGCAGAGATTTATGATTTATGGCAATTATCGAATACAGATGAATATGCAAGAATCATGTTATGCTTAATATACACAGGCATGCGACCTGGCGAAATTAAGTCAATAAAATTTGCTGATGTGCATATAAAGGAACGCTATATGATTGGCGGTATTAAAACGGATGCGAGTAAAAACCGCATCATACCGATAGCCAATTGTATTATGCCATTTATAAGAAAATGGTACAGCACGAGTCGATTCGAGCACGGAGAGTACATGCTTCCGACATCCACGCCTAAAAACATACAAATGGCGCTCAGCCGGTATTTAAAAATGAAAGTACCAGGGCATTTGCCCCATGACGGGAGACATACATTCGCCACTCTTCTTACACAGATAGGCACGTCCGATGCTATGACAAAAACGCTAATGGGGCATTCGCATAAAGATGTTACGAATCAGGTGTATATTCATAGAGACGTCGATGAATTGATATCTGTTGTTAACCAAATACCGCATGGCGAGGCGATATTATCTGTGAAGGATGTTATCAAAAGGCATGAAGGTTGAGCAACGGTTGAGCAACTGATTAAATTTTAAAGAATTTTAGCCGATTTATAAAACGAAGAACCCAGTAAGCATCGATGCCTACTGGGTTCTTTAAATGAAATTCTATATATCCCTTACATATATACGTGAAATTGATGATTTTTAGTAAATAACACATTCCCCAATGTGTTATTTATTCCACATCTGTATTGTATACTATCTTAGGATTCTAAGCAAGCTGTTTTTCATAAAACCTTTCATAAACTATTTTAAAAATTTCAATATACCTATACGATTTTATGTTGCCATGAACCACTGATGAATCGCATATACGCACAAACTAATCGCAAGGATTGATCAAAACACAAGGAAATCCAAGCACCATATAGACCTAAGCCTAATGTGATACATAGTACATAGGTAATAATAGGTCTAATAACAGCGACACTTACTAATGAATATTTCATGATATAGAATGTATCCCCCGCCCCTTTTAATACTCCTGCATATACTTGTTGCAAAGCCTGAGGGAATGCAGCAATCGCCATGATGCCCATTAGAGACGCTGCTAAGGTAACAACCTCACTTTCACGCGTATACAAACTGAACGAGCAAATGTCCTGCACTTATAAAAATCATGGCACTAATGAAAGCCCACCATGAGTCCCATCCGAGCACCGATGATGCCAAAGGCACGCGCCAAATCAGGGCGTTTATGTCCTAAGTTTTGGCCGGTATGTGATGCACCAGCAAAGCCGAGGCCCATTGCAAAATAATAGAATATATCCATCAAGTTCATACACACATAGTGTGCCGCCAAAGGTACTGCACCTAGGGATGCAACAATCATGGTATATGTGTACATACCAAAACGCTCAAAGAACTGTTCTCCAAGGGAACTACCACCAACGTGAAATATCGTATGTAATACAGTTCGCTCAAAGCGCCATTTCGATGGGTGCAATAAAGTTAGTCCTGTCTTAGTATGTTGAGATATAGCACGTAGTAAAAGCGCTGCAATAATAGCACTACTAATAAGGGTGGAAATTCCTGCCCCCATAACACCAAATTCTGGGAAGAATGCAATACCATAGATTAAGAAGAAGTTCAAAATCGTATTTAAGATATTTGCCCTACCACATTGGATTTAAAAGATAACCTTAGTATTGCCCATAGCCAATAAGAGCGCCCCCACAATTTGGCTAAAAGGACTGAAAAGATAAGGCTAAGAACGATGAATCGCCCATACCAGACAGCAGTTTCAATATAGCCATCCTGAGCACCTGTAAATCGTAATATATGTTCTAGATTAAACAAACAAATAGCAAGTAATGGTACATAAATCAGAAAATTCAACAAAATTGATTGCTTAAGCACCGCATTCATGCCATCTACATCACCTTCACCATGGCGACGAGCAATAATAGCTGTCACCGCAATGGATAAGGCGCGACAGATTACGAGCATGACCATTTCTGGCTGCCCCATAATACCTACCGAAGCAAGTGCAGCAGCCCCTAAAGAACCTACCATCGCTAAATCGATAGCAGTCATTAACTGCATCATCAACCCTTGCAATGTAGCAGGCCAGGCAATCTTTAAATATTTATTATATAGATTTTTTGTAGTTTCTACTGGTCCCAAACGATCCTTGCTAGGCAATATGGTATCTACTGAAAACCATCGTTGTAAAGCTTCAATCATGATAACTCCCTATAACAAACCCAAAAAGGGGCTGTTCTCCATATTTCTTATGTATTATATCATAAAACATATGATAAGTCATTCATATATCATGCTTTTTAATTAATAATGTATATCAAAAATGCAAAGAAACCCCTTATACACTTTTCTATACCCAATAGGGTATTAGTATTGTATATAAGAGGTTTCTTTATTTCATTCTAAATTCAGCTCTATTTTATTTGAAAATATTTATCATATTTCATAGATAAATATATCAAACATAAGAGACTCGAGTATCTGCTCAACTAAGTAGCGTCTATCAGCAATCTTAAGTGTTATCCTTTAGATGCTAACAGCTTATCTACGGCAGCGCGTAAATCATCTAAACCTTGTTTAGTTTCAGCTAACTCACGACGTTGACGTTCATTTTCAGCCTCTAAGCTATTAAGACGAGCCGCTTGATTTGCAATAACGTATTTTTGTTCTGCATTTTCCTTTTTGAGGCTAGATACTTCATCTTGCATTACATATACAGAGCTAATAGGGCCCGCTTTGTAACGATCAGGAATATTTCTTTTCTGGGCTGTAACCAAATTTATGAGTTACACCAGCATTTACCATATTATGGTTGCCACCAACAGAAACACCTATGTTGAACATAGTATTTTCATTTGTGTAATGTGCTAGGCCAAGGGCTGCCGCAGTTTCACCACGATAGTTGCCTACGCCTGCCATAACTTGAGTTGGTTCTAATGGATCATATTGAATTGGTTTCAATGCAGCCATCGCTGCTGCATGAGCACCAACACGTTGAACTTCACCTGCTACTTGATTAATAGCTTGGCTTGTATTTGCATTGGAAGCATTCAATTGTGATACATTAACTGCATCGGTTGGATCTGTACCTGGTGCAACCCCTTTAATTTGGTTATTACCATTATTGAGGCCATCCTTCGTTAAGGATACAGGGCCTGCATGTGGATTTGTAGGGTTCGCACTTCCCGGCGTAATTGTCATACCATTACCATTCGTTACAGTTGTGTTACCCGCTGCATCTTTAAATGTGGCAGACTTCATATCTGTAAGTTCAGGATTAACTGCATAGCTAATAGTTTTGCCTACTTGGCTTACCATCATATTATTGCCAGCTTTGAAAGTTACTGTTTCATTTGGCTTAATTTTTTCAGCCGTTGCAGTAGGTGTGCTATTTACACCAGAACCTTCTGAACCAACAGCTGCATCCCAACCAGCATTTGATACAGCAGATTTTATTTGGTCTTCAGTAGCAGCACGACCAGAAGTAATGTTGTTAGGATCCCAAGCTTTATTAGTTAAGCCTGTTACCGTACCAGTAGAGCCATCTACTTTCACAGAATTAGTACCACCAGTCGTGATAATACCATCCTTGCCGTCGATACCTACCGTACCAATACCTGCCTTGCCATCTTTGCCATTAAGTGTAATCTTATCTGCAACTTTCACAGATCCATTTACACCGTCAATAGCAACCGCATTTTTACCATCGCCCGCTTTCACGATACCATTCGTACCATCAATAGCAACAGCATTGCCATCCTTACCAGCCGTGATAGTACCAGCAATACCATCTACAGTAATCGCCTTAGTTGGATCAGCGGCACCTAATGTAATCTTATCATTCAACTTATTGTCATAAATTGTATGACCATCTGCAGCAGTTGTCTTAGTTAATACAATATTGCCAGTAGTATTATTAGCACCTTGACCACCATTTGCAGTCAACTCAGTCGTTGCTGCTTTAGTTTTAGCATCCAATTGACTAACATTGACAGCATCTTTTGCAGCTGTACCATCTGCAACATTAACAATTTTGTTATTGCCATTGTCTAGGCCATTACCAGTTAAGGAAACTGTGTCTTTACCTGGTTTTGTAATCGTAACACCATCCTTAGTGAAAGTAGCCTTGTTTCCAGCAGTATCCGTCACAGTAGTACCCGTAGCCTCAACCTTAGTTGTATCACCCGCTGCATTTGTTACAGTAGCGCCAGTAGAAGCAACGTTTGTTGTATTACCAGCTGCGTCCTTAACAGTTGCACCTTTAGCATCAACCTTAGTTTCATCACCAGCTGCATTTTTCAATGTATTGCTTGTAGCAGTAGACGTATTAGTATTTGCACCATCAGTAATTGTAGTTCCTACTGCCGTAGTTGCAGTAGTTTTCGTACCATCAATTACAGTATTGCCAGCTGCGTTAGATGTATTAGTTTTGCCACCGTCAGTTTGAACGATGCTATCGCCTTTAATAACAGTTGTTTTACCACCTGTAGCATTGAAAGTAGCTGATTCCATATCTTTAAGATTTTTATTTAAGGAGTAGGCCAATGTTTTACCATTTTGATCAATAATAAGATTGTTGCCCGCTTGGAGTTGAACCTCTTCACCACTTGCTACATTTGTTTTGGCGGAACCATTTGCTTCGCCTGTAGAACCAGTTACCTTACCAGAATTTACATTCCAACCAGCACCAACTTTATCGGCTACAATTTGCAATTGGTCTTCTGTTGCAGCACGACCAGATACAGCCTTCGTTACGCCAGGCGTCCAAGTTTTGTTAGTCAAACCAGTCACAGTGCCTGCTGCACCATCAAGCTTAATAGAGTTTGTACCACCTGTTGTGATTGCGTTATTCACACCATCGATAACAGCTGTGCCAATCGTTGCTTTTCCAGCAGTGATTGTACTTGCGTTTGTACCATCTGTAATTGTATTAGATGTAGCATTGGATGTATTTACATTGCCATTACCATCATCAATCACATTGCTGTCTACAGTAGACTTGTTAGACTTAGTGCCATCTACTAATGTATTTTCATCAACAGTAGATGTATTAGTTTTAGTACCATCTTTAATCACTTGACCAGCGGCAGTCGTTTCTGTGGACTTAGTACCATCGACTACAGTATTACCTGCTGCAGTAGATGTATTGGTTTGTGTACCAGCAGTTTGCGTAATGGAATCACCAGTAATAATAGTTTTATTTGTACCAGTACCAAGGAATGTGGCAGAGTTCATCTTCACAAGATCTTTATTCAAGGAATATGTAAAGTCTCGTTCGTTTTGGTTTACTGTGAGGTTTTCACCAGCGATCAATTGAACTTTATCGTCTTTACCAACTTTAGCATCTTTCTTAGTACCTGTTTGAGCACCAGACGTAGTAGCATCTTTATCTGCCGTGATTTGCCATGTTTGTTCCCCTACTGCTTTTAATTGTTCTTCAGTAGCGGCACGGCCTTTCGTTGCAAAGTCTGCTGCTGTTACCGTTGTGTTAGACAAACCAGTAATATCATTAGTAGTACCACCAGTTACTGTTACTGTACCAGTCTTAATTGTGCCTGCTGCACCATCTAACTTAACAGCATTAGCGCCACCAGTAGTGAATGTATTATTTATACCATCCACAATGGAAGAACCAATAGTTGCCTTACCTGCCGTACCATCGATAGTTACCGCATTAGCACCAGTACCAAGTGTCACCTTATCATTGAGTTTTACATCATAGATAGTATGACCATCAGCAGCGGTAGTAGATGTAAGGGTTACATTACCTTTAGTAGCATTAGCAGCCTCACCAGCATTAGCAGTAACTGTAGTTGTTGCTTTTTTCACATCTGCAATATTAGCTGCATTTGTGTTGTCTGTGGAATCATTATTCACATGACCACTAGCAACATTTTTAATTACATTATTACCATTATCTAAACCCGCATCTGTTACCGATACAGGATTCTTACCAGTAGTATTGATACGTACACCATCTGATGCGTACTTAGTATTTCCGTTAGCAGAAGTTACAGTAGTACCCGTTGCAGTTGTTGCAGTAGAATTAGCTCCGTTTGTAATAGTTGTGCCATCAGCTGTAGTAGCTGTAGATTTAGTGCCATCGGCTACTGTATTACCTGCTGCAGTAGATGTATTCATTTGTGTACCAGCAGTTTGTGTAATGGAATCACCAGTAATAACAGTTTTATTTGTACCAGTACCAAGGAATGTAGCAGAGTTCATCTTCACAAGATCTTTGTTAAGAGTGAATGTAAAGTCTCGTTCATTTTGGTTTACTGTCATATTTTCGCCAGCAATCAATTGAACTTTATCGTCTTTACCAACCTTAGCATCTTTCTTAGTACCTGTTTGAGCACCAGACGTAGTAGCATCTTTATCTGCCGTGATTTGCCATGTTTGTTCACCTACAGCTTTTAATTGTTCTTCTGTAGCGGCACGGCCTTTCGTTGCAAAGTCTGCTGCCGTTACGGTTGTGTTAGACAAACCAGTAATATCATTAGTTGTACCACCAGTTACTGTTACTGTACCAGTCTTAATTGTGCCTGCTGCACCATCTAACTTAACAGCATTAGCGCCACCAGTAGTGAATGTGTTATTTATACCATCAACAATGGAGGAACCAATCGTAGCCTTACCAGCAGTAACTGTACTTGTATTTGTTCCGTCTGTAATGGTATTCGATGTTGCATTGGATGTGTTTACATTACCATTGCCATCATCAATTACATTGCTATCTACAGTAGTCTTATTAGATTTAGTACCATCAACTAATGTGTTTTCATCAACAATAGATGTATTTGTTTTAGCACCATCTTTAATCACTTGACCAGTAGCTGTAGTTTCTGTGGACTTAGTGCCATCGACTACAGTATTACCTGCTGCAGTAGATGTATTGGTTTGTGTACCAGCAGTTTGCGTAATGGAGTCACCAGTAATAACAGTTTTATTTGTACCAGTACCAAGGAATGTAGCAGAGTTCATCTTCACAAGATCTTTGTTAAGAGTGAATGTAAAGTCTCGTTCATTTTGGTTTACTGTCATGTTTTCACCAGCAATCAATTGAACTTTGTCATTTTTACCTACCTTAGCATCCTTCTTAGTACCTGTTTGAGCACCAGACGTAGCCGCATCTTTATCTGCTGTGATTTGCCATGTTTGTTCCCCTACTACTTTTAATTGTTCTTCCGTAGCGGCACGGCCTTTTGTTGCAAAGTCTGCAGAATTTACAGTTGTGTTAGACAAACCAGTGATATCGTTTGTAGTACCACCAGTTACTGTTACTGTACCAGTTTTGATTGTGCCTGCTGCACCATCTAACTTAACAGCATTAGCACCACCAGTAGTGAATGTATTATTTATACCATCCACAATGGAAGAACCAATAGTTGCCTTACCTGCCGTACCATCGATAGTTACCGCATTAGCACCAGTACCAAGTGTCACCTTATCATTGAGTTTTACATCATAGATAGTATGTCCATCAGCAGCGGTAGTAGATGTAAGTGTTACATTACCTTTAGTAGCATTAGCAGCCTCACCAGCATTAGCAGTAACTGTAGTTGTTGCTTTTTTCACATCTGCAATATTAGCTGCATTTGTGTTGTCTGTAGCATCATTATTCACATGACCACTAGCAACATTTTTAATTACATTATTACCATTATCTAAGCCCGCATCCGTTAAAGATACAGGGTTCTTACCAGTAGTATTGATACGTACACCATCTGCTGCGTACTTAGTATTTCCATTAGCAGAAGTTACAGTTGTACCATCAGCTGTAGTAGCTGTAGATTTAGTACCATCGACTACAGTATTACCACCTGCTGTAGTTGTATTCACTTTTGTGCCATCAGTTTGAACGATGCTATCGCCTTTGATAACAGTTGTTTTACCGCCTGTTGCTTCAAAGGTTGCAGAATTCATCTTCACAAGATCTTTGTTAAGGGTGAATGTAAAGTCTCGTTCATTTTGATTTACTGTCATGTTTTCGCCAGCAATCAATTGAACTTTGTCATTTTTACCTACCTTAGCATCCTTCTTAGTACCTGTTTGGGCACCAGAAGTGGTAGCATCTTTGTCTGCCGTGATTTGCCATGTTTGTTCGCCTACAGCTTTTAATTGTTCTTCAGTAGCTGCACGGCCTTTTGTTGCAAAGTCTGCACTAGTTACAGTTGTGTTAGACAAGCCAGTGATGTCGTTTGTTGTACCACCAGTAACTGTTACTGTACCAGTTTTGATTGTGCCTGCTGCACCATCTAACTTAACAGCATTAGCACCACCTGTTGTGAATGTATTGTTTACACCATCCACAATGGAAGAACCAATAGTTGCCTTACCTGCAGTGATTGTACTTGTATTAGTACCATCAGTAATGGTATTCGATGTTGTATTAGATGTGTTTACATTACCATTGCCATCATCAATTACATTGCTATCTACAGTAGTCTTATTGGATTTAGCACCATCAACTAATGTGTTTTCATCAACAGTAGATGTATTAGTCTTAGCACCGTCTTTAATCACTTGACCAGCTGCTGAAGTTTCTGTGGACTTAGTACCATCTGCAACTGTATTACCACCTGCTGTAGATGTATTCACTTTTGTGCCATCTGTTTGAACGATGCTATCGCCTTTAATAACAGTAGTTCTACCACCTGTGGCTTCAAAGGTTGCAGAGTTCATCTTCACAAGGTCTTTATTCAAGGAGTATGTGAAGTCTCGTTCATTTTGGTTCACTGTGAGATTTTCGCCAGCAATCAATTGAACTTTGTCGTCTTTACCAACCTTAGCATCTTTCTTAGTACCTGTTTGGGCACCAGATGTAGTAGCATCTTTATCTGCCGTGATTTGCCATGTTTGTTCACCTACAGCTTTTAATTGTTCTTCTGTAGCGGCACGGCCTTTCGTTGCAAAGTCTGCTGCCGTTACGGTTGTGTTAGACAAACCAGTAATATCATTAGTTGTACCACCAGTTACTGTTACTGTACCAGTCTTAATTGTGCCTGCTGCACCATCTAACTTAACAGCATTAGCGCCACCAGTAGTGAATGTGTTATTTATACCATCAACAATGGAGGAACCAATCGTAGCCTTACCAGCAGTAACTGTACTTGTATTTGTTCCGTCTGTAATGGTATTCGATGTTGCATTGGATGTGTTTACATTACCATTACCATTATCGATAACATTACTATCTACAGTAGATTTATTGGATTTAGTACCGTCTTTAATCACTTGACCATCTGCTGTAGTTTCTGTGGACTTAGTACCATTTGCTACAGTATTACCAGACGCTGTAGCAGTATTAGTCTTATTACCATCAGTTTGAACGATGCTATCGCCTTTGATAACAGTTGTTTTACCGCCTGTGGCTTCAAAGGTTGCAGAATTCATCTTCACAAGATCTTTGTTAAGGGTGAATGTAAAGTCTCGTTCGTTTTGGTTGACTGTCATATTTTCACCAGCAATCAATTGAACTTTATCGTCTTTACCAACCTTAGCATCCTTCTTAGTACCTGTTTGAGCACCAGATGTAGTAGCATCTTTATCTGCCGTGATTTGCCATGTTTGTTCCCCTACAGCTTTTAATTGTTCTTCTGTAGCGGCACGGCCTTTCGTTGCGAAATCCGTTGCAGTTACAGTTGTGTTAGATAAACCAGTGATATCGTTTGTAGTACCACCAGTTACTGTTACTGTACCAGTCTTAATTGTGCCTGCTGCACCATCTAACTTAACAGCATTAGCGCCACCAGTAGTGAATGTGTTATTTACACCATCCACAATGGAAGAACCAATCGTAGCCTTACCAGCAGTGATTGTACTTGTATTAGTACCATCAGTAATTGTATTCGATGTTGCATTGGATGTATTTACATTACCATTACCATCATCGATAACATTACTATCTACAGTAGATTTATTAGATTTAGTACCGTCAACGATTGTATTTTGATCAACAGTAGATGTATTTGTTTTAGTACCGTCTTTTATCACTTGACCAGCAGCTGTGGTTTCTGTGGACTTAGTACCATCAGCTACAGTGTTGCCACCCGCAGTAGATGTATTCGTTTGAGTACCCGCAGTTTGTGTAATACTGTTGCCAGTAATGACTGTTGTATTACTACCTGTACCAAGGAATGTGGCAGAGTTCATCTTCACAAGATCTTTGTTAAGGGTGAATGTAAAGTCTCGTTCATTTTGATTTACTGTCATATTTTCGCCAGCAATCAATTGAACTTTGTCGTCTTTACCAACCTTAGCATCTTTCTTAGTACCTGTTTGGGCACCAGATGTAGTAGCATCTTTATCTGCTGTGATTTGCCATGTTTGTTCCCCTACAGCTTTTAATTGTTCTTCTGTAGCCGCACGGCCTTTCGTTGCAAAGTCTGCTGCGGTTACGGTTGTGTTAGACAAACCAGTTATATCGTTTGTAGTACCACCAGTAACAGTTACAGTACCAGTTTTGATTGTACCAGCTACACCATCTAACTTAACAGCATTAGCACCACCTGTAGTGAATGTATTATTTACACCATCCACAATGGAAGAACCAATCGTAGCCTTACCAGCAGTGATTGTACTTCTATTTGTACCATCTGTAATGGTATTCGATGTAGCATTGGATGTATTTACATTACCATTACCATCATCGATAACATTACTATCTACAGTAGATTTATTGGATTTAGCACCGTCTTTAATCACTTGACCAGCAGCTGTAGTTTCTGTGGACTTAGTACCATCAGCGACAGTGTTGCCACCTGCAGTAGATATATTCGTTTGAGAACCCGCAGTTTGTGTAATACTGTTACCAGTAATGACTGTTGTATTACTGCCTGTACCAAGGAATGTAGCAGAGTTCATCTTCACAAGATTTGTTAAGAGTGAATGTAAAGTCTCGTTCATTTTGGTTTACTGTCATATTTTCGCCAGCAATCAATTGAACTTTGTCGTCTTTACCAACCTTAGCATCCTTCTTAGTACCTGTTTGAGCACCAGATGTAGTAGCATCTTTATCTGCCGTAATTTGCCATGTTTGTTCGCCTACTGCTTTTAATTGTTCTTCAGTAGCTGCACGGCCCTTCGTTGCAAAATCGGCTGCTGTTACAGTTGTGTTAGATAAACCAGTGATATCGTTTGTTGTACCACCAGTTACTGTTACTGTACCAGTCTTAATTGTGCCATCAGCACCGTTAATCACTACTGCATTGGCACCACCAGTCGTAATCTTGCTTGCAATACCATCGATTCCAACGGAACCAATTTGTCCTTTACCAGCTGTGATTGTACTTGTGTTTGTACCATCTGTAATCGTATTAGATGTAGCAATAGATGTATTTACATTGCCATTACCATCATCAATAACATTACTATCTACAGTTGTTTTATTAGATTTAGCACCATCCACTAATGTATTTTCATCAACAGTAGATGTATTTGTCTTAGTACCGTCTTTAATCACTTGACCAGTAGCTGTAGTTTCTGTGGACTTAGTACCATCTAAAACTGTATTACCACCTGCTGTAGATGTATTTACTTTTGTGCCATCGGTTTGAACGATGCTATCGCCTTTAATAACAGTAGTTTTACCACCTGTGACTTCAAAGGTTGCAGAGTTCATCTTCACAAGATCTTTATTCAAGGAATATGTAAAGTTTTTACCTGCTTGGTCTACAGTTAAGTTTTCACCAGCAATTAAGGACACCTTATCGTCCTTACCAACCTTAGCATTTTCTTTTGTGCCAGTTTGAGCACCAGAAGTGCCAGCTTTCTTATCGGCTGTAATTTCCCAAGTTTGGCTACCTGCAGCATCGGCAACAGCTTTCAATTGGTCTTCTGTTGCAGCTCGGCCAGTAGTAGCAGTACCATTCCAAGTTGTATTAGATAAGCCGCCAATAGTATTAGCCGTACCGTTAACAGTAACACCACCGATATTGGCAGTTGTACCTGTAATTGTGCCTGTGGCACCATCTAAGGTTACGGCCTTAGCGCCACCAGTAGTGAATGTGTTATTGACACCATTAATGACAGAGGAACCAATCGTAGCTTTACCAGCTGTACCATCTATTGTTACCGCATTAGCACCAGAGCCCAACGTTACTTTATCGTTGAGTTTTACATCATAAATAGTATGACCATCAGCAGCTGTAGTAGATGTTAATGTCACATTACCTGTTGTTGCATTAGCTGCTTCACCTGTATTAGCAGTGATTTCAGTTTTAGACGCTTTTTTAGCTGCATTGATTGCATCAGCTACGTTTTTAGCTGTTGCTACACCATCTGTAGTTGGACCTGTAATTGTGCCATCTGCACCAGCAGTGATAGATGCTGTATTTACACCGTATTTCACAACGCCATTATCATCGATAGATGCAGTTGTTAATGTACCATTCTTGAAGTTCAAACCATCGGCTAAGGAAACTTGTTTTGCAGTACCATCATTTGCCTTATAGGACAAGTTTGTCTTATTCGCAATCTTAGTACCATCGATAGTTACCTTGTAATCCTTAGTTGTACCATCTGCACTAGTTGTAGGTGTTACAGTCAATGGATTATTAGCATCAGTTGTATCTGTGCTGACTGTTACAGCAGCGACAGCCGATTTTTTAACCTCTGCTTCAGATACTTTCACAGTCAAATTCTTGCCATTCGCATCAGTAGATACATATTTACCATCACCAACAATGCCTAACGTATCATCTTTCAAATTAACTACACCAGGGGATGTATTTGTATCACCAGTGAATTTCAAGTTAACTGCATCAGTAGTCGTTTTTGCTGTTTCAGCTACGGCTTTCAATTGATCTTCCGTCGCTGCACGGCCAGTTGTAGCTGTACCATTCCAAGTTGTATTGGCCAAGCCAGTTACATGATTATTATCACCATCGACAGTTACACCACCGATAACTGCATTTTTAGCAGTAATTTTACCAGTTGCGCCATCAAGTTTAATGGTTTCAGTTGTACCAGTACCAATGGATACGCTAGTCAAACCAGCAAGATCCTTATTCAAGGAATAAGTAAACTTACGTTCATTTTGATTGATTGTAAGGTTATCCCCTGCAACCAATTCGACAGTTTCATCCTTGCCAACAGTAGCATTTTTCTTAGTACCTGTTTGTGCACCAGTTGTACCTGCTTTATCTGCCGTAATATTCCAAGTTTGACTAGATGCAGCATCTGCGACTTTTTGTAATTGATCTTCTGTTGCAGCTCGGCCTGTTACGGCTTTTGTTACACCAGGAGTCCAATCTTTATTAGTCAAACCAGTTACAGTGCCAGTTGCACCATCTACCTTAATGGAGTTTGTACCTCCAGTAGTAATTGTGCCAGTCGCACCATCAACAGTTGTTACACCCGCAGTTACTTTTGCAGCTGTACCATCTACTGTAACAGCGTTAGCGCCAGAACCAAGTGTCACCTTATCATTGAGTTTTACATCATAAATAGTATGACCATCAGCGGCTGTAGTAGATGTTAATGTTACATTACCTGTTGTCGCATTAGCTGCTTCACCAGTGTTAGCAGTGATTTCAGTTTTAGACGCCTTTTTAGCTGCATTGATAGCATCAGCTACATTTTTAGCTGTAGCCACACCATCTGTAGTTGGGCCTGTAATTGTACCATCTGTACCAGCTGTAATAGTAGCTGTATTTACATCGTATTTCACAACGCCATTATCATCGATAGATACAGTTGTTAACGTACCATTCTTGAAGTTTAAGCCATCAGCTAAGGAAACTTGTTTAGCAGTACCACCATTTGCTTTATAAGACAAGTTTGTCTTATTCGCAATCTTAGTACCATCGATAGTTACCTTGTAATCCTTAGTTGTACCATCCGCACTAGTTGTCGGTGTTACAGTCAATGGATTATTAGCATCTGTTGTATCTGTACTTACAGTTACAGCAGCTACAGCCGATTTTTTAACCTCTGCTTCAGAGACTGTAAGATTTACATTTTTACCGTTTACATCGGTAGAGATGTATTTACCATCACCTTTAATACCGAATGTATCATCCTTAAGATTTACGGAACCAGTATTGGTTGCTACATCACCTGTGAACTTCAACGTGGTAGCACCAGTGGCAGCTTTCAATTGCTCTTCTGTAGCTGCACGGCCCTTAGTTGCAAAGTCAGTTGCAGATAAAGTCGTGTTAGACAAACCAGTGATATCGTTTGTAGTACCACCAGTTACTGTTACATTACCAGTTTTAACAGTGCCATCTACACCATTAACGACTACAGCATTTGTACCACCAGTACTAATCTTGCTTGCTACACCATCGATACCAACAGTACCGATTTCTGCCTTACCAGCAGTGATTGTACTTGTATTTGTACCATCAGTAATTGTATTGGATGTAGCATTAGATGTATTTACGTTAACACCATCAGTTTGAACGATGCTATCACCTTTGATAACAGTTGTTTTACCACCTGTAGCTTCGAAGGTTGCAGAGTTCATCTTCACAAGATCTTTATTCAAGGAGTATGTAAAGTCTCGTTCGTTTTGGTTCACTGTGAGATTTTCACCAGCAATCAATTGAACTTTGTCGTCTTTACCAACCTTAGCATCTTTCTTAGTACCTGTTTGGGCACCAGACGTAGCCGTATCTTTATCTGCTGTAATTTCCCAAGTTTGGCTACCTGCAGCATCTGCAACAGCCTTCAATTGGTCTTCTGTTGCAGCTCGGCCAGTAGTAGCAGTACCATTCCAAGTTGTATTAGATAAGCCGCCAATAGTATTAGCCGTACCATTTACAGTAACGCCACCAATAGTAGCAGTTTTACCTGTAATAGCACCCGTTGTACCATCGATAGTTACCGTATTAGCACCAGTACCAAGAGTCACCTTATCATTGAGTTTTACGTCATAAATAGTATGCCCATCAGCAGCTGTAGTAGATGTTAATGTCACATTACCTGTTGTTGCATTAGCTGCTTCACCAGTATTAGCAGTGATTTCTGTTTTAGATGCTTTTTTAGCTGCATTAATAGCATCAGCTACATTTTTAGCTGTAGCCACACCATCTGTAGTTGGGCCTGTAATTGTCCCATCTGTACCAGCAGTGATAGATGCTGTATTTACATCGTATTTCACAACGCCATCATCATCGATAGATGCAGTTGTTAACGTACCATTCTTGAAGTTCAAGCCATCGGCTAAGGAAACTTGTTTTGCTGTACCATCATTTGCTTTATAGGACAAGTTCGTCTTATTCGCAATCTTAGTACCATCGATAGTTACCTTGTAATCCTTAGTTGTACCATCTGCACTAGTGGTAGGTGTTACGGTCAATGGATTATTGGCATCTGTTGTATCTGTGCTGACTGTTACAGCTGCAACAGCAGATTTTTTAACCTCTGCTTCAGATACAGTCAGATTTACATTTTTGCCATTTACATCAGTAGAAATATATTTACCATCGCCTTTAATACCGAATGTATCATCCTTAAGATTTACAGATCCAGTATTAGTCGCTACATCACCGGTAAACTTCAATGTAGTAGCCCCAGTTGCAGCTTTTAATTGTTCTTCTGTTGCAGCACGGCCTTTCGTTGCAAAGTCTGCTGCCGTTACAGTTGTATTAGACAAACCAGTGATGTCGTTTGTTGTACCATTTACAGTTACACTGCCTATATTAGCAGTTGTTCCTGTAATCGTACCAGTCGCACCATTCAAGGTTACCGCTTTAGCGCCACCTGTAGTAAGCGTATTATTCACTCCATCAATAACAGATGCACCAATTGTAGCTTTACCAGCTGTGCCATCGATAGTTACTGCATTAGTACCAGAACCAAGTGTCACTTTATCGTTGAGTTTTACATCGTAAATAGTATGACCATCTGCAGCGGTAGTAGATGTAAGGGTTACATTACCAGTCGTTGCGTTAGCTGCTTCACCTGTATTAGCAGTAATTTCAGTTTTAGACGCTTTTTTAGCTGCATTGATAGCATTTGCTACGTTTTTAGCAGTTGCTACACCATCCGTGGTTGGACCTGTAATTATGCCATCTGCACCAGCCGTAATAGATGCGGAATTAACAGCAACTTTCACACCCGCTGCTGTAGCAGTTGTGCTCACAAGACTGCCATCACCAGTCACCGCAAAGGATATATCACCATCTTTAAGGTATTTATTCCCTGTGGAACCAGTATCACCAGTAAGACCAATACCCTTAGTTGTAGCGTTAACAGTATTAGCATCTAGACCAACTGTAATTGTTTGATCCTTAACAGTCGCAGTTACACCGTTAGCACCAGCTACATTCAGTTTTTGGTTTTTAAGATCAATAGTACCATTATTTGTGCCGTCTGTAATATTAAGGTTTTGAGACAAGTTAGCAACAGCTTGTTTCACATCACCAATGTTCGCTGCATTAGAATCATCGGTAGCATTATTGTTTACCGTACCGCTGGCTACATTAGAAATAACCTTACCACCAGCATTGATACCATCTGTTTTATCGACAGAAATACCACCAACAGTGAGTTTATCTGTTGTAATACCAGTACCTGTAATGGCTGTTGTACCATTTGTTAAACCAGATGTATTGATAACCGTATTGCCTGCCGTGAAGGATGTGCCTGTAAATGATGTGCCCGTGAAAGTAGTCCCTGTAAATGCTTTACCAGTTACAGAGCCATCTGCACCATTTAATGTAATCGCATTAGCACCAGAACCAACAGTTACTTTATTATTAGCTGTTACAGAATCAACGGTAATATCCTTCTTAGTAGCAACAGTAATCTTCTTTTTATCTGTACCATCTTGTGTAATCTCGATGTTATCACCATTAACAAGATCTACTGTATCGCCGCCTTTAACAGCCGTTTTATCAGTTGTGCTGGAATTCGTTGTAATATTCCAAGCCGCACCTGCTTTTGCTGCATCAGCCGCTTTGTTGATAGCATCAGCTACATTTTGCGCAGTTGCTAAGCCATCATTACCAGTTACAGATGCTTCACCTGTCGTAGCATTACTGTTAATCGTAGCACGCTTTGTGGAAATCTCAACCGTATTACCATTCATATTAGTAGATACAAAGTCACCTGTTGCGCCTTTCACATTAAATGCCACATCAGAAGTGCTCAAGGATTGGCTGGAAGATGTGCCAGTATCTGCACCAAGGGAGATATTTCTAGCTAACGCTGCTGTATTAGTAGCAATAGCGGCTGTATTTTTAGTGATATTCCCTTTATTAGTAGTAATATCTGTGGTATTCGTATTGATTTGATTCTTAGTTGCCGTATTAAGATCAAAAGATACTTTGCCATCATTATCAACAGTAGCAACTGTAGAACCACCGTCTACGAAGTTAAGACCTTTAGATAAAGAAACCTTCTTCGCATTAGCATCTGCAGCACTGTTAGCACGGTATGTTAAATCCGTTTTAGCCGCAAGTTTTGTTGTATCGATACCGATTGCATAATCCTTAGAATTTGTGCCCGCTGTTGGGGTTACCGTAATAGGATTGTCAGCTTGCGTATCCTTACTTACCGTTACAGCAGCTACCGCTAAATCTTTTACCTTAGCCGCATCAACAGCAACTTTCACACCTGCTGCCGTAGCAGAAGTGCTTACAAGATTGCCATCGCCAGTTACCGCAAAGGATACATCACCGTCTTTAAGGTATTTATTACCTGTAGAACCAGTATCAGCAGTAAGGCCAATACCCTTCGTTGTAGCATTAACAGTATTCGCGTCCAAACCAACTGTGATCGTTTGATTGTTTACAGTCGCCGTTACACCATTAGCACCAGCCACATTAAGTTTTTGGTTTTTAAGGGCCACAGTACCATTATTTGTACCATCAGTAATATTAAGGTTTTGAGACAAGTTAGCAACAGCTTGTTTTACATCGCCAATGTTGGCTGCATTGGAATCATCGGTAGCATTATTATTTACCGTACCGCTGGCTACATTAGAAATAACCTTACTACCAGCATTGATACCAGCAGTTTTATCAATAGAGATACCACCTACAGTTACTTTATCTGTTGTAATACCTGTGCCTGTAATAGCAGTTGTACCATTTGTTAAACCAGACGTATTGATAACCGTATTACCTGCAGTTACGGAATCAACAGTTATATTCTTAGCCGTTGCGATGGTGAAAGTCTTACCAGTTTGGCTGATTTCAATATTATCTCCATTATTGAAGGCAATTGTATCTCCACCTTTTACCTCTTCTTCAGCATGAGTATTCGCTTTCACCTTGAAAGAAGAGGCAGACTTAGCGGCATCCTTAATTGCTTGTTCATTAACAGTTAACGTTACATCATTGCCAGATGCAGCGGTAGAGATAAACTGGTTATCCCCTTTGATATTAAAGATACATTACCATCTTTTAAGGACTTAGCAGTCGTAGATGCACCTTTATCGTCAGCTAAAGCAATTGTATGAGCGATGTTGGTTGTGTTTGTTGCAATATTGGTTGTGTTAGTAGTAATTTGATTTTTGTTTGCAGTGATATTCGACGTATTCGTAGCAATATCTTGTGTATTTTTTGTAATCTTATTACCTAATACAGTATTTGTATTGTTAATTGCAGCAGCAACCTCTGTGGCTTTAGCTACACCGGTAGTACCCGTTACAGTACCATTCGTTGTATTAGGTGTTAATGTACCTTCTGCTACATCAACGGTGATAGTTTGATTGTTAACAGTAGTCTTAGCCGCACCAGCACCTTTCACAGTTAACTTTTGGTTTTTAAGAGCTACAGAACTATTATTTGTGCCATCGCTGATGTTTAGGTTTTGAGACAAACCATTAACAGCAGAGTTAATAGCACTAGCTACATTCTTAGCAGTAGCTAAACCATCAGCACCTGTTACGGAAGCAGCACCAGTATTGGCATCACTATTGATAGTAGCACGTTTTGTAGATACTTTTACGGCACTACCATCCATTGTAGTGGAGATATAATCACCAGTTGCACCACTCACCGCAAAGGACACATTACCATTGCTTAAAGACTGACTAGAGCCGGTACCACTATCTGCGTTAAGCGTAATAGTGCGACCTACTGCTGTAGCAGATTTATTAATAGAATCTTTTGTGGCTTGATTTAAATCAAAAGATACTTTGCCATCAGAATCTACAGATGATACCGTATTTGTACCATTAACAAAATTAAGACCTTTAGCTAAAGATACAGTTTTTGCTGTAGCACCATTGGCTGTATAGGCTAAATTCGTTTTAGCTGAAAGTTTTGTAGTATCAATGCCAATTGCATAATCTTTAGAGTTAGTACCTGCTGTTGGAGTTACAGTAATAGGATTATCAGGAATATTAGTAGCTTTACTTACGGTTACTGCTTCTACAGCTAAATCTTTTACTTTTGTGGAATCAACAGATACTTTTACTCCAGTGGCAGAACCAACTGTAGTTACAAGATTACCGTCACCATATACTTTAAAAACTGCATCTCCATCTTTTAGATATTTTAAACCTGTAGATCCGGAATCGCCAGATAAAGCAATGCCTTGAGTAGTCGCTTTAACAAGCTCTGGTTCAAGGCCTATTACAAGATTTTGTCCACTCGTATTCGAATAGATATCTGTGCGAATACCATTTCCACCTGTTACGGTAAGCTTTTGGTTACTAAGATTTACTGAGCCCGTTTTAGTTCCTTTATTGGCAATGATATCCAACTGAACTCCAGAAACAACGTTATTAATTGCTTGGGCTACATTACTAGCATCAGCTAATCCAGTTGAAGCAGAGGCTCTACCATTATTTAAAGTTATATTTTGTACATTAGGAGAAATCGTTAATTGCTTACCATTTGCAGCTGTCTTGATATAAGTATTATCGCCATTAATGGACAATTTGCTATTAGCAAGATTGACATCTCCACTGCCAGTATTGCCTGTAAAAGCTAAGTTAACGCTTTTTAATTGAGCAATGTTAACGGCATCTGTGTCATTAGTGCCAGCTGCAACACCGGTTATCTGACGCGTCATCGTACTATTGCCTACGGATACTGCACCTAATTTACTTGTTAAAGCAATATCAGTTAAGTCTTTATATTTGTCTGTACGATTTGCGTTAACATTGTATCCTGTTACACCAGCTGCAGTACTAGCTTCAGAGAAGGAACCTAATGCAATACCATTGTACGCAGAAGTATTGGAATTAGGACCAATTGCTACACCATTCTCAGCAGAGGAACCTGCATTAATCCCCACTGCGATAGCAGATGAGGCACTACCGCTAGTATTTTTACCAATAGCAATAACATTATCAATCGATTTAGTAGCACTGCTGCCGACAACTTTGGCACCAGTACCAAGCATAATAGACTCACTAGTATAGATTTAGTATTAGCAATATTACCAGCACCATTGCCTAAGCTAGTATTATTATTACCAATTACTTGTCGCCCTGCATTTGTACCAACACCAACATTATTAAGACCATTGGACTGCATTCCGGCAGCCCAGCCAATGGCAACACCATTAGTATTATTTGAAGCACCATTATTTGCTTGATACCCCAAAGATATTACACTATTACTATTAGCCTGTGCCCCATTACCTATTGCTAGGCCTGAATCGCCCTTAGCCTGTGACGAACTTCCTAAAGCAACTGCATCTTGTCCAGCTGTAGATGCACTTCTACCTAAGGCTATAGCATTTTGTGCTGACGCAGCTGCATTATAACCCAGAGCAAGTGCGCTTTCAGCACTCGTTGTAGCACCAAAACCTATGGCTGTTTGATAATTTGTACCCACTTTAGTCTTTGTACTAGAGCCCAAGGCGGTAGTCCCAACACCATTAGCCTGAGCGCCCTTAAATTGCCAATTACCCCCACCAAGAGCAACAGTAAAGTCACCATTGGCTTTAGCATCTTTACCAAGAGCCACCGATCCAACAGCATTAGATACTGCACTAGGTCCAATTGCTATAGCATCTGTACCTGTAGCGCCATCATTATTTATATTGCCTGCATCAGAAGAATTAACAGAGAAGTATTTTACCTTTGCTGCATTTAATTGAGATACATTAACTGCATCATTATCCTTCACACCATTAGCCACATTTCCTAATATTCGAGGAGTTTGTGTTTGCTTATTCGTATCAGTTTGATCAACATTCACCAATGCTAATGACGTTGGAGTCTGTGCAATAGCACCATTTTTTAACGTACCATCATCCTCAACATCTACTGTACGGTAGTATCTCTCAACCTTAGATGCACCTGTACCTGTTACAACTTTTGAAAGTGGTTCCCCTGTAGCATTTACATTAACTACTGAACCAGAACCACCGTTCATAATATTGGTAACTTTACGAGCTAAGGAGTAGATTTGAGAACCATTAACTGCATCTGTACTTGTTTGAGAAACCTCACCTGGCGCCACATTTAAGCTGACGTTCGAAACCTTTTGCACCAAAAGATACTACATCACCAGGGGAGATATTTTCACCACCAGACCACTTAACTTCAACACCATCAATAACGGCATTTACTTGTTTTGTCGCATAGTGATCTGTATTAGAACCACCACCGATGGCAACAGAGTTATCAAAGTTAGCACGAGCGCCGGTACCAATAGCTACAGCATTAGTAACAGGTTTATCATTAACAACCTGGCCTTTATCATTCATACGAGTCATACTGTCGGCTGCAGTACCAATTGCAACGCCTGCATTACCGGCAAGAGCACTTGTACCATAGGCTACACCAGCATGTCCTGCTGTAGTGCCTTTGTATTTTGACAAATCATACCCTGTTAGATCAAGAATTGCATTTCTTAAGGTACCAGTAACTTCAGTATCATCAGTATTCGTATAAGAGACTAGCTGATTTGCAGCTTTTCTGGCATCATCGCCACCAATGGCAATAGCGGCATGACCATCAACCTTTACATTGCCACCAATAGCTATAGACTGGTCACCAGTAACAACAGCACCTTCATCTGGAGAAAGACCACTACCAATGGCAACCCCTTGTGTTACATCGGCTGCTACACGAGAATTTGATCCTATAACAATTGCACGACTTGTAGTTGTTAAGCCCGTACCAGTCTTAGTTTCTGCTTTTGCATCTCTACCAATAACAACGCTATCTTCACTTAAGGATTGAGCACCACTACCGATAGCAATACTATTTTGTCTTGTAACTGTGCTAGATGGACCTATAGCAATAGAATTGCCCCCTTGTGCTCCATCATTATCAACATTACTACCAGTACCTGCTGCTGTAGAGTTCACAGATACGTATTTTAGCGGTTTAACAGCACTTGCTACAGCATATAATTGAGATCCATTAATAGCATCTGTACTTGTAGCAGACACTTCCCCTGCTGCGACATTTTTAATTTGTCGTGTTGCGCCAGCACTACCTACAGAAACTTGCATATTTGGATTGCCTGTGGCACCTGCAAAATTATAGGTAATACCATTAATCTTAGTAGAGCCTTGATTTGTAGCTCCTGTCGCCGTTGTAGAACCACTACCTAGCGCAACAGCACCTTGTAAAGTCGCTTGTGCATTTGTACCAATTGCCACAGCATCTTCTGAAGTAGCCTTGGCATTCTTACCAATAGCTACAGCACCTTTTGCAGAGGCGGTTGTCCTATCATTAGATGCATCATTCTCTTGACTACCAATAGCCAAGCCACCATTCGTTGCGGTTGCATGATGACCGATGGCTGTAGATGTCCCCGAAGCAGATACCTTTCGACCATAGCAACGGCATAACCACCATCTGCACTAACCGTATGACCAATAGCCATAGAGGTAGATCCACTAGCAAAGGCATTAAAGCCCATAGCCAATGAATACGGACCTAACGTTGCGGAATCTTGCCCGATTACAACACCACCAGCATAATTATTGCCCGTATCCTCAAGAACACCTTTACCAATAGCAACGCCACCTGTTGCGGCTAACGCTTTTTGACCTACTGCGACACCACTATTCTTAGCATTGGCATAGTACCCCACTGCAACGGCAGTATCACCGTCTGCAGTAGTGGCGTAGTTAATTGTTCTATTCGTATTAACAACGCCAGCAGTAGAGTTTAAACTACCTGCAAAGCCTATAATACCAGAACCACCAGCGCCACTACCAACAGCTACGGAGCTTGCTCCCGTAGCTGTCGTATTCGTACCGACTGCTAATGCTCTACCACTCGTTGCACTTGCTTTTTTGCCAATAGCTAGTGATTCGTTTCCAGTTGCAGATGCTTCCATCCCCACAGCAGTTGCTGTTGACCCTTTAGCAGATGCAAGTGCACCTAGCGCTGTAGCCGATGCACCAGATGCTTCCGTGTCACGGCCTAATGCTGTAGCACCAATAGCAGTACCTTTTGAATTTGCACCAATGGCAATAGCTTTTTCAGAATCTGCAAGTGTAGATGTACCTAAAGCAATGGCATCTGATCCAGATGCTATTACATTACTACCGCCATCTGTACCTGAGCCAATACCAATAGCCCCTGAACCACTCGCCGTAACTTTATAACCAATAGCTGTAGCTTTTTGTGCAGAGTTAGAAATCTGAGAGCCGATGCCAATGGATTGATTACCTGTAACACTAGAGTAATAACCAATTGATGTACTAGCCCCACCAGCAGATGTCACATTTCTACCGATAGCAATAGCATTTCCATCAGACGCATTAGCTGTCATACCAATAGCTATATCATTAGTATTTTTTGCTTTTGCATTATAGCCAATCGCAGTTGATTTCTCACCAGTAGCCTCTGTTTTTTCAGTGTTATCAGTAGCAGAATCACCATTACCACCACCAATAGCAATTGCATTTGCTGCTGCGGCTCTCGCACTACGACCAAGTGCTGTTGCATTACCACCAGTTGCTACGGCACGCAAGCCAATAGCCGCGTCCCCCCATTTGCCATAATTATTAATAGTGCTATTATTATCATCACTAGGGATTATTATTAACATTGATACTAGAACCATAAACATCTGCCCCAGCTAACGCCTGATAACCTAATGATAAAGCACCTTCACCATAACCTCTAGCGGATGGGCCCATTGCCGTCACACCAGCTTTAGCAGCTCTTGATTGTACACCTATGGCTGTAGAATTATCTGCAGATACGCTAGTATTCCAACCAATACCTATACTGTAATCTCCTTTTACAGAAGTTGATACACCAAGTGCTGTCGCCCCTGCACCACTAGCATTTGTATGAGCACCAACAGCAGTGGCCCCTGTATAAGTAGTTGGGTTTATATACACGCCTTCAGCCACCGAATCAGAACCAATTGCTATTGATTTTGCGGTTTTCGAATTCGAATTTCTACCTATTGCAATCGAGTTTTGACCTTTTACAGTTCCATCTACAGTAGCACCATTACCAACCCACAATGCATTTTGACTTGTCACACCACCTGGTGGATAAGCAAAAGCTGTATATCCACTATTAACCATCGCCAACGCCGCAAATATCCCGGCCACTACAATTTTCTTTTTACCTGTTTTGTTCTTTGCAATTTCAGATACTACAACGTAGCACTGTTTTGACTTAGACCAAATTACTTTAAAAATCTTGTTCATACGTTTTTCCTTCTTAATTACTAACTCTCAAAACCATATATTATACGAATCATTTACTATTTCTATTCTATCGTTACGTCTTAAAAATATACACATTAAATTTTAGAGCTTATTTCATAATTTTATCATATTCTACACTCATTTCACAATAAAACACTATGCATTATCGGAATATTTAATAATAAATCAAATATTTTTCAAAAATACAATTCCTATAGTATTTACCTATATTTATCAGTTATTACAACTGTATATTCTCTTTTTAAATAAATATTTATGAATTATTATACAATTAAATAGATTTGAATTATTCTCAATACTGTTTTTTTATTTAATTTTTAATATGAGTATTTTTTTATCTCGTTTATACGTGGTACCAATTATTTTTTTATTTTTTTATCAAGATAAATCCAATTCATTTTTATTCTTAAGATAACTTTTTAATTCTTCAGATAAGAAAAAGCACAAAAAGCCACCACTCATAAAGAGTGGTGGCTTTCACCATATACATATTCATACATGAATACATACAAATATATGGATTATATTGTATAAATTTTTAAGCTTTGGCTTCAATCAATTGTTGAACAAGAGCTTCTAATTTAGCTACACGATCTTGAAGTTGGTCATTTTCAGCTTGTAATTTTTTTACCGTTGAATTATCACGTTTAGGAGCGCTTTCACCAACACCAATACGCCATGTAGCACCCATACCGTACATTTGCTCGGATTTAGAGATACCTACAGATGCGTTCAAGAACACACGATCATTAGGCGCATAGCCATAACCAAGAGCTAATGCTTTTTCACCGTGATACGCACCTACACCAGCCATGATTTGGCCTTTTTCAGTACCATCAACAAAGTAAGGTTTCAAGGAGGACATTGCTGCACTCATAGCACCTACACGATCCATACGTACATTTGTCTCGTGAACTTGTGAAAGTACTGTATTTGATTGATTTTGAACTAAATTATATACTTGGCTACCATTAACTGCATCTGTAGACGTTGGTGAAATATCACCAGGTGCAACATTCGTGATTTTACGTTCTGCACCAGGCGCACCTACACTTACAGTATTTGGAGCTGATGCAATGGATCCTTGACCAAGAGCTACAGAGTTAGTAGCACCAGCTTGTACAACGGAATTTGCACCTAGAGCTAGACCATTTTGAGCATTAACTGCAGAATCGACACCAAATGCAGATCCATTTGTGGCAGTAGCTGCCACATTAGCGCCAGCACCAATAGCAGAGGCATTATTAGCAAGAGCTTGAGAACCAGCTCCAAAAGCAGATGCTTTTTCCCCATCTACCTTAGAATTAGCACCAAAAGCACTAGTATCTTTACCTTTTGCATTTGCATTAGTACCTACGGCATTAGCATAATCTCCATCTGCAGCGGAACCTGCACCGATAGCCATAGCACCATTACCATTTGTTGTACCTGGTGTAATACCAGAATTAGCCAAGTTTTGTTGAATTGCAGCTGCTGCATTAGCACTAGACGCTGCTTTTGTTGCAGAACTATCAGCGCTAGATGCCGCTGTAGATGCCTTTGTAGCAGAGCTATCAGCACTAGACGCACTTGTACTTGCTTTTGTTGCTGAAGAATCTGCGGAAGATGCTGCTGTAGACGCTTTGGTTGCAGAGCTATCAGCGCTAGATGCCGCTGTAGATGCCTTTGTAGCAGAGCTATCAGCACTAGACGCACTTGTACTTGCTTTTGTTGCTGAAGAATCTGCAGAAGATGCTGCTGTAGATGCCTTTGTTGCAGAACTATCTGCTGCTGTCGCAGAGCTTGCTGCCTTTGTAGCAGAGCTATCAGCTGCTGTTGCAGAAGATGCTGCTTTGGTTGCAGAGGAATCCGCTGCTGTTGCGCTGGATGCCGCTTTTGTTGCAGAGCTATCTGCTACTGTTGCACTAGATGCTGCTTTTGTTGCAGAAGAATCTGCTGCTGTTGCAGAGCTTGCAGCCTTTGTAGCTGAGCTATCAGCCGCTGTTGCTGAAGATGCTGCTTTTGTTGCTGAGGAATCCGCTGCTGTTGCGCTGGATGCCGCTTTTGTTGCAGAACTATCTGCTGCTGTCGCAGAGCTTGCTGCCTTTGTAGCAGAGCTATCAGCTGCTGTTGCAGAAGATGCTGCTTTGGTTGCAGAGGAATCCGCTGCTGTTGCGCTGGATGCCGCTTTTGTTGCAGAAGAATCTGCTGCTGTAGCACTAGATGCTGCTTTTATTGCAGAAGAATCTGCTGCTGTTGCAGAGCTTGCAGCCTTTGTAGCTGAGCTATCAGCCGCTGTTGCTGAAGATGCTGCTTTTGTTGCTGAGCTATCTGCTGCTGTTGCAGAGCTTGCAGCCTTTGTTGCTGAGCTATCTGCTGCTGTTGCAGAACTTGCAGCCTTTGTAGCTGAGCTATCAGCCGCTGTTGCTGAAGATGCTGCTTTTTGTTGCTGAGCTATCTGCTGCTGTTGCAGAACTTGCAGCCTTTGTAGCTGAGCTATCGGCAGCTGTTGCACTAGATGCTGCTTTTGTTGCGGAAGAGTCCGCTACTGTCGCAGAACTTGCTGCTTTTGTTGCAGAGGAATCTGCTGCTGTAGCACTGGATGCTGCTTTCGTTGCAGAACTATCTGCTGCTGTCGCACTAGATGCTGCCTTCGTAGCAGAACTATCAGCTGCTGTGGCAGAAGATGCTGCTTTGGTTGCGGAACTATCTGCTGCTGTCGCACTAGATGCAGATTTTGTTGCAGAAGAGTCTGCTGCTGTAGCAGAACTTGCTGCCTTCGTTGCGGAAGAATCCGCTGCAGTGGCACTAGATGCTGCTTTCGTTGCTGAAGAATCTGCTGCTGTGGCAGAGCTTGCAGCCTTTGTAGCTGAGCTATCGGCAGCTGTTGCACTAGATGCCGCTTTTGTTGCAGAAGAATCTGCTGCTGTTGCAGAGCTTGCAGCCTTTGTAGCTGAGCTATCAGCTGCTGTGGCAGAAGATGCTGCTTTGGTTGCGGAACTATCTGCTGCTGTCGCACTAGATGCAGATTTTGTTGCAGAAGAGTCTGCTGCTGTAGCAGAACTTGCTGCCTTCGTTGCGGAAGAATCCGCTGCAGTGGCACTGGATGCTGCTTTCGTTGCAGAACTATCTGCTGCTGTAGCACTAGATGCTGCTTTCGTTGCTGAAGAATCTGCTGCTGTGGCAGAGCTTGCAGCCTTTGTAGCTGAGCTATCGGCCGCTGTAGCACTAGATGCTGCTTTGGTTGCGGAACTATCTGCTGCTGTCGCACTAGATGCTGCTTTGGTTGCGGAACTATCTGCTGCTGTCGCACTAGATGCTGCTTTGGTTGCGGAACTATCTGCTGCTGTCGCACTAGATGCAGATTTTGTTGCAGAAGAGTCTGCTGCTGTAGCAGAACTTGCTGCCTTCGTTGCGGAAGAATCCGCTGCAGTGGCAGAAGATGCTGCTTTGGTTGCAGAACTATCTGCTGCTGTCGCACTAGATGCTGCTTTCGTTGCTGAAGAATCTGCTGCTGTGGCAGAGCTTGCAGCCTTTGTAGCTGAACTATCGGCAGCTGTTGCGCTGGACGCTGCTTTGGTTGCTGAGCTATCTGCTGCTGTTGCTGAGCTTGCTGCCTTTGTAGCAGAGCTATCAGCTGCTGTTGCTGAAGATGCCGCTTTTGTTGCTGAGCTATCTGCTGCCGTTGCGCTAGATGCTGCTTTCGTAGCAGATGAATCTGCTGCTGTTGCACTAGACGCCGCTTTTGTTGCAGAGGAATCCGCTGCCGTTGCACTAGATGCCGATTTCGTTGCAGAACTATCTGCTGCTGTTGCGCTGGATGCGGCCTTCGTTGCAGAAGAGTCTGCTGCCGTTGCAGAGCTTGCAGCCTTTGTGGCTGAGCTATCAGCCGCTGTTGCTGAAGATGCTGCTTTTGTTGCAGAGGAATCCGCTGCTGTGGCACTAGAGGCTGCTTTCGTTGCAGAACTATCTGCTGCTGTTGCACTAGATCCTGCTTTCGTTGCGGAAGAGTCCGCTGCTGTGGCACTAGATCCTGCTTTCGTTGCAGAGCTATCAGCAGCTGTTGCACTGGACGCTGCCTTCGTTGCTGAAGAATCTGCTGCTGTTGCTGAGCTTGCGGCCTTTGTAGCAGAGCTATCAGCTGCTGTTGCAGAAGATGCTGATTTTGTTGCGGAAGAGTCCGCTGCTGTTGCGCTGGATGCTGCTTTTGTTGCAGAGCTATCTGCTGCGGTGGCACTAGAGGCTGCTTTCGTTGCAGAAGAGTCTGCTGCTGTTGCGCTGGATGCCGCTTTTGTTGCGGAAGAGTCTGCTGCCGTTGCAGAACTTGCAGCCTTTGTAGCTGAGCTATCGGCAGCTGTTGCACTAGATGCCGCTTTTGTTGCAGAGGAATCCGCTGCGGTGGCACTAGATGCTGCTTTCGTTGCAGAGGAATCTGCTGATGTCGCACTAGATGCTGCTTTCGTTGCAGAGGAATCTGCTGCTGTTGCAGAAGATGCTGCTTTTGTTGCGGAACTATCTGCTGCTGTTGCAGAGCTTGCTGCTTTGGTCGCAGAAGAATCTGCAGCCGTTGCGCTAGATGCCGCTTTCGTTGCAGAACTATCTGCTGCTGTGGCACTAGATCCCTGCTTTAATAGCAGAAGAATCCGCTGCTGTTGCGCTGGATGCTGCTTTTGTTGCGGAGCTATCTGCTGCTGTTGCGCTGGACGCTGCCTTCGTTGCTGAAGAATCTGCTGCTGTTGCTGAGCTTGCGGCCTTTGTAGCAGAGCTATCTGCTGCTGTTGCAGAAGATGCTGCTTTTGTTGCGGAAGAATCTGCTGCTGTTGCTGAGCTTGCGGCCTTTGTAGCAGAGCTATCAGCTGCTGTTGCAGAAGATGCTGCTTTTGTTGCGGAAGAGTCCGCTGCTGTCGCAGAGCTTGCTGCTTTGGTCGCAGAAGAATCCGCTGCTGTTGCGCTGGATGCTGCTTTGGTTGCGGAGCTATCTGCTGCTGTTGCTGAGCTTGCGGCCTTTGTAGCAGAGCTATCTGCTGCTGTTGCGCTGGACGCTGCCTTCGTTGCTGAGGAATCTGCTGCTGTGGCACTGGATGCTGCTTTGGTTGCAGAAGAGTCTGCTGCTATCGCAGAACTTGCTGCCTTCGTTGCGGAAGAATCCGCTGCAGTGGCACTAGATGCTGCCTTGATTGCAGAGCTATCAGCCTTATTAGCTGCTGCTTCAGCACGAAGTGCAGAGCTTGCAGAAGATTGGGCAGATTTATCTGCTGCTGTGGCAGAAGATGCAGCATTTGTAGCGGCTGTACTTGCTACTGTTGCAGAGGATACCGCTTTTGTTGCTGCCGCTTCTGCTGCTGCTGCAGAGCTAGAGATCGCCGCTTTAGCTGCATTATATCCAGCTGCTGTAGAGTTAGCTGTAGACACGCTGCATCAGCTTTAGTTTCAGCACTAGCTGCTTTTACAAGTGCAGAACTTGCTGCTGTAGATACGCTTGTAAGTGCAGTAGCTGTACTTTCGGCAGCTTGAACTACAGCATATAATTGAGATCCGTTAACGGCATCTGTAGATGTAGCAGATACAGTGCCTGCTGCTAAGTTAGTTAAAGTACGTTTCTTAGTAGAAGAACCGATGGATACAGTACCACCAGCAGTACCACCTGCTAACGTATAGCTTTTACCAGCAATAGTCATTGTACTTGTGCTTGTTGCCGCACCAGTTTCAGAAGCAGCGCCTAAAGCAACACTATCTTGATGAGTTACTTTTGCACCTTTACCTAATGCAGTACCTAAAGACACAGTAGAGGAAGCACCATCACCAATAACTACGCTTGTACTACCTGTTGCGGTAGCAGAGTTACCAATAGCTATAGAAGTCATGCCAGTTACATTAGCACCATTACCAATTGCTACCGTACTCGTATTGCCCGCATTAGCACCATTACCAATTGCTACCGTATATGAATCAGAAGCCGCTGCATTTGTACCCATTGCGATACTATTATCCTTGCTAGCATTAGCACCATTACCAATTGCTGTTGCATTAGTTTCAGATGCAGCTGCACTTGTACCAAAGGCAATTGTATTCGCTTTACTTGCAGTTGCATCCTTACCAATAGCGGTAGCAGAGCTTTCAGAAGCTGCTGCACTTGTACCAAATGCAATGGCATTTGCTTTACTTGCAGCTGCTTGTTTACCAATAGCTGTACCGGCTTCACCAGAAGCTACAGTAGCGGTACCAATAGATACAGCATCTGTAGCACTAGCTGCAGTGTGAGTACCAGTATCACCACTGGAACCGATAGCTACTGCATTTTTACCACTTACATCTACTTGATAACCAATACCAGTACCATATTGAGCAGCACTTGTAATATTAATAGTAGAACCAAGACCAGTACCTTGGTTAGCATGTACTTGAGAGTTATAACCAATGAGTGTAGCCGCAGATTGATCAACAGTTAAATCCCAACCAATACCTGTAGATCTTTCTTTTGTAACTTGTACATTTTTACCTACTGCTGTTGCGCCCCAACCAGTTGCATTGTTACCAGCACCAATCGCAATGGTTGCAGTGCCATCAGCAACTGCGCCTTCACCAACAGCAATAGATTTACTAGACTTAGCTTGAGTGCTCTTACCTAATGCAATAGCACTACTTTCGGAAGCGGCTGCATTTGTACCAACAGCAATAGCATCAGATTTACTTGCACTTGCACCATTACCAATTGCTGTAGCAGAACTTTCAGAAGCTGCTGCACTTGTACCTAATGCAAGAGTATTAGCTTTACTAGCAGCTGCTTGTTTACCAATAGCAGTAGCACTATCTGCTGTACCACGAGCACCAGCACCAAGTGCGATAGCATAATCAGCAGTAGCACCATTTTTCGTACCATTTAATTCACTACCAAGAGCTAATGCACGATCGCCAGTTGCTTCGGATTTATAACCAATGCCCACAGCTGCTGTACCAGATACATCCGTATTAGAACCTGCACCAAAGGCTTGGTTACCGGTAGTATTCACTAAATAACCAACTGCAGTAGCACCACCACCATTAGCATGAGTCTGAGAGCCAAATGCGTTATCATTTTCTTGGTCAGCCTGTGCATTGTAACCTACCGCACTAGCATTATTTCCAGTAGCCGCTGCCTGATTACCTACTGCTGTAGCACTAATTTTAGTAGCCTGTGCATACGAACCTACTGCTGTCGCATCAGAACCTGATGCCGTAGTTTTCATACCTAGAGAGGTAGCATTACCACCAGTACCCTTTGCATCCCAGCCCATAGATATTGCATTCCCTGCACTAGTTGCATTTCTACCGATAGCAATAGCGCCATTAGCATTAACTCTTGCATTTTGACCGATACCAATACCATCTTCATGAGCACCTGAGGCAGCACTCCCTCGAGATCCCCAAATAAGAATACTCCCTGTCTTAGCAGTATTATTACCAAAGTTTTCAGCATCAACGTGTGCTACATTCCCTGTCACAGCTAAAGAAGCCAAAATACCAGCCACAACAATTTTCTTTTTACCTGTAGTATTTTTTTAGCCATTTCAGATACAACTACATAACATTGTTTAGACTTGGACCAAATAACCTTGAATATTTTATTCATTTATTGCTTTACTCCTAATTTTTTTCTAATAATATTTGATATTTAAGTATATTTTTCTTTTATTTAATGGCGACACCGAATCAATAAGCTTATCATTCCATTTTTTTATGGCTTTCAAAAATCATCATCATAGGATTTAATAGCATTGATTAACTGACGTTCACCGTCGTAAGCATCAAACCCATCGTAGTAGAATCCCACATGGTGTGCTTTTAACATTGGTGAGTTATGTACTAGTGGATAATCACCATACAGCGCTTCATAATATACATAGTTCAATGCATTTTCCCATTGGAAGGAAAGCACAATGTCCGTGTATTTTGCAAGAAATTGCGGCGTAATATGACGCGTTTCAACGGTCATTACATTAGCTTTAACAGCCGATGTATATCCAATAAAATTAAAAATGGCATCATTATCTTTGATGTCATAGGTATTACATAAATATATATGCTTTACCAATTCTGGGTGATTACGATACGCTTCTTCACCAATCAAAATTGGGATCATGCAGTTTTTTAAAACCGATATATTGGGTTCTAAGACGGAAACACGAGCTCCATTTGATTCCATTTGACCTCGTTCATAACCAAATGTATATGGTTCTTCGATAGATTTAGTCATATGGTCTAAAAACAATGGATCCCATAAATGAAGAGCCTCATATACAGGAGCTTTTGTCATAATTTCTAAATAGCAACGATTTGTATTCATATGCTGTGGAATCATCCATACAGCATCATATTTCGTACCGTTGAAAGCACGGGCACCAGGTTTATCGTGAACCATCTTTTCCATATCAGCAATGAAATCATTCCCCATACGGTATGACACAATTTTGGCACCACGTTTACGGTATTCTGCTTCGATTTGTGGTTCTAATGTTAATGTTCCCTCAATCAAAACATCAGTTTTATCGATGACTTCATCGCTGTCATAAATATCGATATCCATCAAATCTAATCGCATATTATCAGATATGCTAGATTTATCATTTCTCCAATAAACAAAATAAACAGATTCGACACCGTCAATCTGTTCCAAGCATTGTTTTAAGAAGTACATGTTTTGTCCGGCCCCATTCGACCAGATATGATTGTAAGATTCGCCCCAAAAAAAGGTAATCCCTATATTAATCGTAATCACTCCTCATCTAACTCTTAGAATTCCCCTCATCTAAAATTCACATACCCCATTGTATCAAATAGATATTACATTGACAATTCTATTTCGAGCATTTTTCGATATTTTTTTATAAAAATACTACGTTCTACAAATGATTTATTTAAACTTTTTTTAATATTTAGATAGAATATGTTGATTTAAAGCTCTAAATAGAAGGTTATTTATAATAGAATAATATATATAACAAAAATAAGGTAGTCGTACATAATCAATAAATTATGCATAACCACCTTATATTTATAATGATATTTCGAATGATTTTAGCTTTATTTTTACTATGTTAAACACATAGTGACTTTGCTGCTCTGCCAGTTGAATCCGCTCATGCAAACCTTTTTGTATAGGCCCTATACA